>Ga0208124_100094_pt1 | contig 54913 bp, 50 predicted proteins | sample LakWasM104_HOW12_2_FD_183922 | JGI IMG/M metagenome (GOLD analysis project Ga0208124, IMG submission 183922) | Freshwater sediment methanotrophic microbial communities from Lake Washington under simulated oxygen tension - Sediment Metagenome... | ecosystem: Environmental > Aquatic > Freshwater >...
TTCCGCATTGCTAGTTACTTCAAAAATGAACTTGCGATACCGATTGTAGTATCTGATCGTAATAATAAAATAAAACAACATCGACAGCAATCCTGTTTTTTGATACCAATAATCAAAATCTTTGTCCATACCATTTTTGTAGAAATAGTATTCGTGTAGAATTAGTTTATCGTACACCCAGATGCTAGCGATGTATAAAACATATAAAATACCAGGAATTAAATGAAGGAATTCTTTTTTACCGAACCGGAATGATGGGTTGAGTAGGCTTTGCGTATAAAAGAAGAGCACGGGTCCAATAAAAAAAATATGCTGAAAGGGCATGTAAAATAAAAAGTCGCGGTAGGGCTGTGTGTCGTACCAACCTGCAAAACCTAACATCCACGGAGCCACATACAAACTGCATAAGAAGATGAACAAACTCAACCAATAATCGGATTTGATTTCAAGTTGAATCGCTTTTTTCAATAACAAGAAACTATAGAGTATGCCTTGTGAAAAAGTAATAAGGAGTAAGGAACTATAGAATCCAAAATCAAAGTGCATAAGAAGAATTTTGTTAAAAATACAAATTTTGTAAGATTTTAAATTGTGATTGGCATTAAAAAAAGATTACAGTATTCCAATGGATTTTGAATGAGCAATAGCTTCGCTACTATGTTTGAAATAACAAATGGAAACATTCAAATCTTCTAAATTTTTTAAAACCTCTGCAATCTTTTCCTTCTGCTGATTTCCAGTCTGACGAATATAAACCGCCGATACTGTCTGTGGGAAGATTTTACAAATCGTTTCGTAAAGAAAGGCGTCTTTTTGTGAATCATCGCCTAAAAGCACATATTTCAAATTGGGATAAAACTCAAGAATGTGTTTTATCTTGTCAAATTTATGATTGTGATTTCTTCTTCCTGGCAAAAAGACTTGCAGTAAATTCGTTTTAATGTCTTTTAGCAACAAAACAGCTTTCGGGAATTCATGCAATTTTGTGAATTTGATCATAAAAGGATACAAATTCCATTCGCTACTGGAGACATAAAAAAAAGCATTGCTTTCTGATTTTTCATTTCGACCTGCGATACTCAACGCTTGATAATGAGCCACCACGTCCTTGAATACTTTTCTGTCATTCAGATTGTGAAACAACAGGACGAAAAGTTTTCTTAAAGGGTTCTGGGTATGTGAAATTAGAAAAGTATCATCAATATCGGAAATAACGCCTAAATTTCCCTTATGAGGACGAACATAACTTCCGACAGTACTGATTTCTTCGTTCTGGTAGAGCAAACTTACTTTATAATCAACCCAGCCATAAGAACTGTTTTCGTCTAACGGAATGCAAAACTTGAAATAGCCATCATTCAATGTTTTGGTGTGAATCTTTACCGAGCCGAGTTCCAGATAAACATCGGCGTTTGCAAGCGTTTTATTGCGATACATTTTAATGATTGCGGCGGCATTTTTAAGGCTTTTGTGCTGAAAATCATAATCAGAATTCTTCACCGATTTCAAAACGTGACCCATGACAATTAATTCTTGTTCATTGGCATAGCCACGGTATAATTTCAAAATCGGCTTCATTTTATTCGTACATTTATAGAACCTGTAAATTAATTATTTTAAATCAATTACTGAGCTTAAATGTTGAAAAAGAATGTCATTGTCGTTGTAAATCCTATTTCTGGTGACATAGATAAAACCATTACACTAGAGAAGGTAGTTCAATTTTCAAAACGTAAGAATATCAAAATTGTAATCTATACCACAACTGGAATTGATGATGCATCCAAATTGAAAGCGCTTTTTGCAACTCACAGCCCTGAAAGAATTGTCATAATCGGTGGAGATGGTACCATAAAAATGGTGGCAGAGGCTATGAAGAGTGAAGATGTGATTTTAGGAATTATTCCTGCAGGTTCTGCAAATGGACTTGCTTTGGACTTAGATTTGATTTTATCCGAAGAAGAGAATCTGCAAATTGCTTTTTTCAATCCCTACAAGGAAATTGATTTGATACTCATTAATGATAAGATCAGTATCCATTTAAGTGATATCGGAATTAATGCGGCGCTTATCAAAAATTATGAAGAAGGATCCTTGCGTGGAAAATGGGGTTATGCACTGCACGCTATTACTACTTGGGTTGATTTTGATACGCCTTTTGTAAGTACCATAGAAATTAATAATCAAACTTTCGATTGTACCGCAAGCATGATTGGAATAGCCAATTCAAAACGTTACGGTTCTGGTGTTGAGATTAATCCCATCGGTATTATGGATGACGGTAAGTTTGAATTGATTCTGATGAAAAATCTTGATTTAATGCTTTTAGGGAAAATGTTTATGGGTATTACGCCCATTGATCCTGAAGATGTGGAGATTATCTCCACTGACAAAGCAAAAATTACAACAAAGGCCCCAGTTAGTTTTCAAATGGATGGAGAGTATTGCGGCGAAATAACAAGTCTTTCTATTTCGATTTTACAAAAGGCAATGAAAGTGGCTATCTAAATTATTTAAAGGGATTGCGTTCTTGCCAATCCACCTTAGGTTCAAGATAGTTGAAAACCCGATCCATATGTTGATTTAAAAACGAAACGGAATGTTCCATAAATCCATACATAGAAATGGGTTTGGCACCTACCGAACTTTTAATCTCAAGTGCTGTACGGGCAAATACTATTTCCGTAAACCCTTTGTTTATAGAGTAAGCAATCATGTCGTAAAGCATATTTAAATACAACATTTTTTCTCGTTGCAAACTATCGTCATATCCTAAAAAATAAGTATCTAAAGTATTTCCGTTCTTAATTAAAGTGTTAAATCCAATCAAGTTGTTATTGTAGAAATAACCGTAGAAGAGGAATTGATCTTTTAAGAATTCTTTAAAAACTCTAAAATGATGCTTCGGTAAAAAAAAGGTGTTGAATGGAGCATTTTTAGCTACATGATGGTACAATTTGTAGATGGTTTCTTCATGTTGAATAATATCTTCCAAATGCATTTTTCGTTTTTCGATTCCAATAGCTTTTTTGCGTGCTCGTTTGAATTGGTCTCGATACTTTTTTGATAAGGCCGCAACATAATCGTTTTCTGTCTGCCAATTCTCGGAGTTGGTGAATACCATGTTAGGCTGAATAGTAAATCGATAGTGCCTTTGAAATTCTGGAATTGAAAATGGAGATAATTCGTCTTTAAAAAAATCTTTGTAAGTAGTAATGTGAATTTTCTTGCCTTTAGACTTAAAAATGGTTTTTAATTCTTTTGTTGCGATAGAAAGCGTTTTCAAAGCAAATTGCATATCTGTTTTTTCAGAAAATGCAAAGGCGTTTTGACCAGTCAACATATTATTTCCAATAAATAAAACGTGTGATGAAAAGTGCTTAAATAGGAAGTTTCGGATAGTGGTTTTAATACACTGATCGCGTTCGCCGAAAGATTCTAATTCGTTTAAATCAATGAATTGAGAAATCGAAATCCCTAGTAGCGTTTTGTTGTCGAAAATTCCAATGAAATGGCAGACCATGTTTGTAGGTGCCGCTGCTTCTAGAACTTGTAAATAATTAGTGGATAAAAAGATATTGTTTGCAGCAATAGTGTCCCATTCGTTTGGAAGTTGCGATACTGAAGTATAAACTCTAAAAGTATAAGGATTCAAATTGCTTGAGATAAAGGTTCAAATTTAACTATTTCCGTTTCAAAGGGGTAGTTCTTAGTTTTAATTTAACTAATTTTATAAAAAAACAACACCATGACATTATATTCCGACGAAAAGATTGCATCCGAATTGAAGGCATTGAAGAATTGGGATTTTGTAAATAATAGTTTAGTCAAGCATTTTCAGCTGGAAACGTTTTCACAGGCGATGGGATTTATAGTTCAAATCGGGCTTGCCGCCGAAAAACAAAACCACCACCCCGAGCTTCTCAATGTTTATAATAAGCTTACGATTTGTTTATCAACGCACGAGGCAAAGGGTGTGACAAAAAAAGATTTTGACTTAGCCTTTGCGATTGATCAAATTAAATAAAAAATCCCGATTCAACGGAATCGGGATTTTTTGAATCTAGAAATACTTTTTATTTCCAAGCGCAGATAATTCCACCCATTATCATAAAACATACGGCCCAAAATCCACCGGTAATTAAGGTATACTTGAAACTTCTTCGTTCATATAAAGCATTTGTGCCAATCACTGGTAAAGCTAAAAACAAACCAGTCATAAATCCATGTAATGCGCCGTGTTTGAATGTTCTAAATGCCATGCCATAGTCTGCCATAAAAGCATCATAGGATGGTTTTGCAATGCTTGCATCGCCGCCAACCATTCCTAAGGCCCCCGTTTGATGCACCGTTAAGAAACGCAATATAACCGCAATTAAGAAGGCGTAAACAAAGGAAACTACAAAAGTTAAGGCCATATTGGAGCCTTTCATTTTTTCTTCGGTAACTCCTGATTCTTTCATCCAAATCGTACCAAATACTTTAGGGTTATACCATATAAACCCTACTACAAGTGTTGATAATGCCGCCACTAAAAGCGCTAAAAAATTAATGTCCATGTTTAATTGTTTTAATTGGTTAGGTACCCAAATGTACTTATTTTTTTATATGAATAGCCTTAATAGGACTTGTTTTTGGTTTACAATATAGTTAATCTGATAAGTTGTATTTTTATTAAATGTAAGAAAATTATATTTAAAAAGTTTCAAATAGTGTATTTCATCGATTTTATTTGCTCATTATCGATATCAACTCTACATTTACACCATCATTAATACATAAACACATTTATTATGAAAACGATAGCTACCTTATTCTTGTCTTTTGTTGCCTCAATATCCATGATGGCGAACATCTCTTCTTCTGAAAAAGAAGCCTTGGTAAAATTATACAAAGAAACCAACGGAAATCAATGGACAAATAAATGGGATTTAAATGCGCCAGTAACTTCATGGTACGGTGTGAAAATTATTGCTGACAAAGTAATTGGATTAAATCTATCCAACAATCATTTAGTAGGTTCTTTGCCAAATGAAATTGGGAACTTAGTTTACTTACAAAGTTTAAATTTATTCAAAAACGACATTTCGGGGTTGATTCCGTCCAATATTGGAAACCTAAAGCAATTACGAACTTTGAATTTAGCGTTTAATAAATTCTCAGGAAAAATTCCAGCTACAATTGGTAACGCTACAGCGCTTGTTTCTGTGGAAATGTTTATGAATCGTTTGAATGGTGAATTGCCTGCAGAGATTGGAAACTTAAAATTATTAAATACACTTTCTTTATTCAATAATGAATTGACAGGGAATATTCCAAGTACCATTTACGGATTGAAATCGTTGAAAGTATTATTACTAAACAGTAACAAACTAACTGGAAAATTAGAAAAAGAAGTGGCTAATTTATCTTCTCTAGAAAATCTAAGCCTATTTGAAAATAATATGGATGGTCAAGTTCCCTTTGATTTAGAAAAATTAAATCATTTGAAAGAAATGAATATATCCTACAATATGTTTAGCGGATTGGTTTCAAGAAATCTAGCGCAATTAGATACTTTAAACATGACTATGATTAATGATAAAGGACTAGCCGTAAACTTACCAGTTCAAGATAAAAGTTCAGCATTGGCTAACGAAGATTAAATTTTCGTAATACCATTTTTAATAAGTTTTCAACTTCTCAAAAATCCCTAAATCATGAGAAAAAGTACTTTACTACTATTACTACTCTTTATTGCTTCAACATCAATGTTTGCTGGCGTTTCACTTTCAGAGAAAGATGCTTTAGTAAAATTGTACATCGCAACAAATGGTGGTCAATGGAAAAACAAATGGGATTTGAATACCCCCGTGTCCAAATGGTACGGTGTGAAAGTTAGCGGAGACAAAGTGGTTTCAATCGACTTAACCAACAACAATTTAATCGGAGAATTACCGAACGAAATAGGAAATCTAGTTTACTTACAAAAACTAAAATTAACCAGAAACGCCATTTCAGGAACGATTCCTACAACGGTTGGGAATTTGAAGGAATTGAAAATAATGAACATTTCGTTCAATAAATTATCAGGCAAAATACCAAGTTCGATTGGAGAAGTTGCGTCATTACAAAGTTTAGAATTGTTTATGAACCAACTTTCAGGACAATTGCCTGCTGAGATAGGAAACTTAAAGGCATTAAAAAAATTATCATTATACAATAACGAGTTAGAAGGAACCATTCCAGCTTCGTTATACCAAATGAAATCCTTGAAGGTATTGCTTTTGAATAGCAATAAGTTTACAGGTAAATTAGAAAAAGAGATTGCCAATTTATCGCAATTAGAGGTGTTTAGTTTGTTTGACAATAACATGCAAGGTCAAATTCCTTTCGATTTGGAAAAGTTGAGTAAATTAAAAGAGATGAATATATCCTACAATTTATTTAGCGGACCGGTTTCTAAAAACCTATCCAAGTTAGATACTTTGAACATGACCATGATTAATGATGAAGGATTAGCAATTGCACTACCAGTAAAAGCGGATAAGAATTCAGCGCTGGCAGAAGGGGAATAAAGAGAGTTTTGTTTTAAATTAATATTTAAGAAAGCCTTACGTTGATGCGTAAGGTTTTTTTGTTCTTAAGAAGTGGGTTGAAAATATCTTAAAGTTAAATTTTCGGGAACTGTTTTATCAACCAAAAGAAAATTATAACTTTAAGAAAAAAATAGAGATGATACCAACAAGAAGTTACGCAGCACAAGATGACAAAAGTGATTTGGCTCCCTGGAATTTTGAACGCCGAGAAGTCGGTCCACACGATGTGCAATTCGACATTCAGTTTTGTGGTGTTTGCCACAGTGATTTACACCAAATCAAAAATGATTGGGGCGAAGGAATTTTTCCTATGGTTCCTGGACATGAGATTGTTGGGAAAGTAATCAAAGTGGGAAGCCACGTCAAAAAATTTAAAGTAGGCGATTTAGCCGGAACAGGTTGTTTAGTAGATTCGTGTAGAACCTGTGCAAACTGTCAGGAAGGCTTAGAACAATTTTGTCAGAATGGGATGGTGGGCACCTACAATAGTTATGAGAGAGATGGAAAAACGCCAACGTACGGTGGTTATTCAAATACGATTGTCGTGCATGAGGATTTTGTTTTGCATGTGTCTGACAAACTTCCCTTGGCCGCAGTTGCTCCATTGCTTTGTGCCGGAATTACAACTTATTCGCCATTACGCCACTGGAAAGTGGGTAAAGGACATAAACTCGCCGTTTTAGGATTAGGTGGATTAGGGCACATGGCCGTGAAATTTGGGGTTGCTTTCGGAGCGGAAGTGACCGTTTTAAGTACTTCACCCTCAAAAGAACAAGATGCAATAAAATTGGGAGCTCATAAATTTGTGGTTACTTCCAATGAAGAACAATTAAAAAGTGTGGCTGGTTATTTTGATTTTATCTTAGATACCGTTTCAGCACCACACGATTTGAATTTATACTTGTCGCTACTAAAAGTAAACGGAACTCACATTTGTGTTGGTGTTCCTCCAACACCCTATCAACTCCATATTTTTAGCCTTATTGGCGGCAGAAGAAGCTTGGCTGGCTCGCTAATTGGTGGTTTGCCAGAGACTCAGGAAATGCTTGATTATTGTGCCGAAAACGGAATCGTTTCCGATATTGAAATGATAGCTATGAAAGACATTCATCAAGCCTACGACAGGATGATTAAAGGCGATGTAAGGTATCGGTTTGTCATTGATATGGCAACATTGTAAAATTGTTTTTACTACATTTAGAAAGAAAGCACTCCACTATTTGGGGTGCTTTTTTTGTTAGTCTCATTCAAAATGAAAGAAACCTATTTAAAAACACTCTTCAATTCTTGACGGTATTGTGAAGCATTTTTACCCGTAAACTCTTTAAATGATTTGTTGAAATAACTGAAATTATTAAAACCACTGTCAAAAGAAATTTCAGAAATGCTCATCGGTTTCTCGGCCAATAATTTCGAAGCATGCACCAATCGATATTCATTGACAAACTTCGTAAAGGTTTTATTCGTAATTTTTTTGAAATACCGACAAAAAGAAGGAACAGTCATACTAACCAAATTGGCTACTTCTTCCAAGGGAATCGTTTCTTGAAAATGGTCCTTAACATAATTGAAAACACTATTAATCCTACCGTTATCCTGTACTTGGGTTTCCAAAGAAAAACCTTCAGCATTCAGAATTTTAAAATCTCCAGAGCGTTCTAGTTCGTTCAAGACCCGAATCAAAGCCAGCAATCGATCAAAATTAGAAAGCGATTCCATTTCGGCAATTTGTTGCCCGACCCGTTTTTTGGTTTCTCCACTAAAGGCTAAGCCACCTTTGGCTTTTATAAATAAGTTGGCAATGTTTTTCATCTCGGGGGTTTCAAAAAATGAGCTCCCCAGAAAATCCGATTTCAAATGAATTACCGTTTCCTGCTTGTTCCCGGTTTGTTCATTAGTAAACCCACAGTGGGGCAAATAACTTCCAATCAGAATCAAATCGCCGTCAGTATAGTATGAAATGTGACTTCCGATTTGCCGCTTGCCAGAACCGCCATTCACGTAAACCAATTCAATCTCCGGATGGTAATGCCAAAGATGCGCTTTGCTATTCGCATTTTCATCGAATGTTGAAAACGAAAACGAACTTCCAAAAGAAGGTTCGATAACTTCAAAAGAAGGAGCAATGGTTTTCATAAATGTTGAGGGCTTGTTTAAAATCTGTGCAAAATTACCTCAATTGCTACACAGAATTACCAATTTTAACCTTAATCGATTTCGTAGATGGTAAAATAGCACACATATTTGAAAAAACTGTTGTGTTTTGGGACCTAGTCCTGCTTTAGTTTTGCGGTATCAAATTAGTATTAATTTAAAAATTACAATTATGAAAAATCTTATGAAATTCAGTTTAGTATTGGCAGTAGTATTGTCGACAGTTGGAACGTATGCAAGTGGGGTTGATTTTTCCGGGCTTGTAGATTCTAAAAATGGTGAAGAGGTAGGCGCTACTTCGGAATACCACAAACCTATATTGGTATACAAAGACGGAATTGTCACTCTGAGTATCTTGAATTTTAAAGAAACTCCTGTTGATGTGATCATTTATGATGAATACAATAGTGAAGTATTCAACGATACTTTCACAGGAAAGCAAGATTTCTTTAAAAGGTTTGATGTTAGCAAAATTGCAAAAGGGAAGTACACTTTTGAAGTAAACTACAGTAACAAAAGCTATGTAGAAACGGTTTCTACAAAGTAATAAGTTTAGTTTTAGTGTTTTGAAAAGCAGTTTTAGTTTCTAAAGCTGCTTTTTTTATTTAAGGCCTTTGTTTCCTCATTTCGTGTAAATATCTAAACTGTTTTTAGACAATTATGGCCTACTTCAACTACTTTACCAATCACATTTCTGGCCAAGCGACCTCATAATTTTCCTAATGAATTCGAAGTCAACTCCATACACTAAAGAAACTTTTTGTAAATTTAACTTGCGAGTATCGATATTCGTTGTATATTTGCACTCGAAACAGCGCGGGATAGAGCAGTAGGCAGCTCGTCGGGCTCATAACCCGAAGGTCACAGGTTCGAGTCCTGTTCCCGCTACTAAGTTTAAGACGAGCTTCTCTGAAAAGAGGAGCTTTTTTTATTTAAAAACTGTTTCAGTACTTAATTATGACACACAAAGCTGGCTTCGTCAACATTATCGGAAATCCTAACGTAGGTAAGTCTACCTTGATGAATGCGTTCGTGGGAGAACGATTGTCTATCATCACTTCCAAAGCGCAAACGACACGTCACCGTATTCTAGGGATTGTCAATGGCGAAGACTTTCAAGTCATTCTTTCCGACACGCCTGGTATCATCAAACCAGCGTATGAAATGCAAGAATCCATGATGAATTTCGTAAAATCAGCCTTTGAAGATGCCGATATTTTGATTTATATGGTCGAAATAGGCGAGCAAGAACTCAAAGACGAAGCGTTTTTCAATAAAATAATTCATGCTAAAATTCCGGTATTGCTGTTGTTGAACAAAATCGACAACTCCAATCAAGAGCAATTAGAAGAGCAAGTAGCCTTTTGGGCCGCCAAAGTTCCGAATGCTGAGATTTTTCCGATTTCAGCGCTAAAGAATTTCAATGTACCCGAAGTTTTCGCTAGAATTATTGCCCTTCTTCCTGAATCACCAGCGTATTACCCAAAAGATACACTGACCGATAAACCCGAAAGATTCTTTGTAAACGAAACCATACGCGAAAAAATCCTTTTAAACTACAGTAAGGAAATTCCGTATGCTGTTGAAATCGTTACCGAAGAGTTCATAGAAGACGATAACATCATCCGAATTCGTTCCCTAATTATGGTCGAACGCGATACGCAAAAAGGAATCATCATCGGTCACAAAGGCGCAGCTTTGAAGAAAGTCGGGGTAGAATCGCGTGCCGATTTAGAGAAGTTCTTTGGCAAGCAAATCCACATCGAGTTGTATGTGAAAGTCAATAAAAACTGGAGAAGTAACGCCAACATGCTGAAGCGTTTCGGTTACAATCAATAAGTAGAAGAAGATAGAAGCAAGAGACAAGAAGCAAGCATTTATTTAATTCTTTTCTCTTGACTCTTGTTTCTTCTCGGCGTGCCCACAAGGGTCAGGCACTACGTTACAATTCCCGATTTAGAAAAACACAGCGTTTATGCTGTAGTTTTTGTTAATCGGGAATTGCAGCGGATAGCTGGAATCAGCTCCTCAAACAACTAAGTTTCTACTATTTTCAAAAATAAATTTTCCAAATCTTGCATTTGCCCGTTGCCGTTGTGCCGAATTTGGCGCGCAATAAAATAGAGCAAAAACCAAACAACCACCATAAGTCCCATTACTAAGAAATCGGCAAATAGGGGTTGCTTTAAAGTATAATTGGAATAAGCCATCATCGAGAAAATTACGAAAACGCCGCCCACGATAAAGTGAAATAACATGAATAACGTCCATAGTGTTTGATCGGGACCAAACAACCCGCGAATGTGTGTGCCCTTGGTTTCCGTCGGTTCCAATTGCAAATGCAAATGAGGAGACCAGTATTTTTTTTGAGGTCCAGCAATGTGAATCCAAACATGATCATCGCAGGCATTCACTTTAAAATCGGGTGATTTGTCTTGCGAAAAAAGTTCAAATCTTTGACGTACTTGGTCTAGGGTTTCGGAGACATCTTTGTAAAAACGCAGCCGCAATCGAATTTGATGATCGGCATCCATACATCTTGGTTTTAAAGGGTTCTGATTTTTAGTAATGCTAATGTACTAAATTAGCGTTTAATACACTATTAAACACTACCTTTGCAAAATATTGAAAAAAGGATTATGAATAATATTGTTGCCATAGTAGGAAGACCAAACGTAGGGAAATCGACCCTTTTCAACCGGTTGATTCAAAGAAGAGAAGCGATTGTCGATGCGGTTTCGGGAGTTACTCGAGATCGAAATTACGGCAAAAGCGAATGGAACGGAAAAGAGTTTTCTGTAATTGATACTGGCGGTTACGTTCGCGGTTCGGATGATGTTTTTGAAGGAGAAATCCGCAAACAAGTCGAACTAGCCATAGACGAAGCCGACGTGATTATTTTTGTAGTAGACGTAGAGGAAGGGATCACGCCGATGGATGAAACGGTAGCCAAACTTTTAAGAAAAGTAACCAAGCCCGTTCTTTTAGCCGTGAATAAAGTAGACAATGCGATGCGTGAAAAAGACGCCATCGAGTTTTACAATTTAGGGTTGGGCGATTATTTCACCTTCGCTAGTATCTCCGGAAGTGGAACAGGGGATTTGTTAGATGCTCTAATTGATTCCTTTCCAGAAAAACCAGAACCCGTTCAAGAAGACGTAGTTTTGCCACGTTTTGCTGTTGTGGGTCGTCCAAACGCTGGAAAATCGAGTTTTATCAACGCTTTAATTGGTAAAGAACGATTCATGGTAACCGACATAGCCGGAACCACAAGAGACGCTATTGATACAAAGTTCGACCGATTTGGTTTCGAATTTAACTTAGTAGATACCGCCGGGATTCGTCGAAAAGCAAAAGTCAAAGAAGATTTAGAATTTTACTCTGTAATGCGTTCCGTTCGTGCGATCGAACACGCCGATGTATGTATTTTGATCATCGATGCAACTCGTGGTTTTGAAGGTCAAGATCAAAGTATTTTTTGGTTGGCCGAGAAAAACCGAAAAGGCGTAGTGATTTTAGTCAACAAATGGGATTTGGTAGAAAAAGATACTATGTCAACCCGGGATTACGAAGAGAAAATCAGAAAAGAATTGATGCCCTTTACGGATGTGCCAATCCTATTTGTGTCGGCCTTAACGAAGCAACGGTTGTTGAAAGCGTTAGAAACTACCGTGAAGGTTTTTGAAAATCGTTCGCAACGAATTCCGACTTCCAAGTTCAACGACTACATGTTGAAAGTGATAGAAGGCTATCCGCCACCAGCATTGAAAGGAAAATACGTAAAAATTAAATATTGCATGCAGTTGCCAACACCAACACCGCAGTTTGTATTTTTTGCCAATTTGCCGCAATATGTGAAGGAAGCGTACAAACGTTTCTTAGAAAATAAGATTAGAGAAAACTGGGATTTCTCAGGTGTTCCCATTGATATTTACATTCGGGAGAAATAATTTTGTTAAATCTTTAACAAGAAATTTTTTCTTTATACACTAAAACCCGTATTTCGTTGTTATTATTTGGAAATAGTAACAACGAAATTTTTTTTATGCCAAAATCATACTTTACACTCGTTATTTTAGTTTTTAGTTTTTCAGTTTTTGCTCAAAACTCCGTTTCACTTAGAGGAAAAATCTTAGATGGCAAAACGCAAGTCCCTATAGAGTCCGCTACGGTTTATTTATCAAATGTTTCCGATTCGACAGTAGTAGATTATACCATTTCTGATAAAAATGGAGTCTTCCTTTTGAATCTGAAAAAAATCAATAAACCCGTATTTTTGAAGATCTCTTATATGGGGTATCAAAACTTTAAGCAAGAAATGCTGACCGTCTCGGAAGATAAAGATTTTGGAATTTTGCGATTGACGGAATTTCAAAATGTCTTGGGGGAGGTTGTCATTAAAAACGAAGCACCACCAATTAGAATTAAGAAAGATACGTTAGAGTTTAATGCTTCCTCCTTTAAAGTGCGCCCCGATTCAAATGTAGAAACCTTACTCAAACAACTTCCCGGCGTAGAAGTAGACTCCGATGGAAAAATCACAGTCAACGGAAAAGAAGTAAATCAAGTACTAGTCAACGGAAAACCGTTCTTTGACAAGGACGGGAAAATTGCACTGCAAAGTTTGCCTTCGGATATTATCAACAAAGTACAAGTTTCAGATACCAAAACCAAAAAGGAAGAGCTGACGAAGTCAACGGCTAAATCAAACAACGCCAGTATTAATCTCACCATCGATGAAGATAAGAACAAAGGGTTGTTTGGTAAATTTATGGGCGGATATGGCTCGGATAAGCGTTACGAAAGCAGCGCCTTAATCAATTACTTTAAAAACAAACGAAAGATTAGCGTGTTGGCTTCATCCAACAATATCAATTCCACCGGATTTTCGATGGATGAGGTTTTTGACAATATGGGTGGCGGTCGAAATGTGTCTTATTTTTATGATGGCGCGGATGGTTCGTACGGAATCGGAAGTTTGCGTTTTGGTGGCGGCAAAGGAATCACCCAATCGGACATGTTGGGCGTGAATTACAGCGACGAATGGATTAAAAATCTAGATAACAATGTGAGTTACTTCTTTACGCAATCCAACAGGAAAAATACGAATAAAACCAATCAGACCAGCTTCTTGCCAACAGGTGCCATTGTTACTAGTTCGAATTCGACCTCGAATGAAGATCGTTACGGACACAATTTTAATTTTATTTTTGAATACAAAATTGATTCGACGTCAACAATTACTTTCTCGCCAAAAATTTTGAAAGGCAATACTAAATACAGCGTCAATTCAAAGGAATCTTCTGCCAATACCGTTGGGGATTTGTTGAATGATAATGCTTCGAATACGTTTGATGAGAACGACAAGACGAACTTCACGAATTCAATCAATTTCAATAAAGCCTTCAAGAGAAAAGGGCGCAACATCAATTTACTTTTTGAGAATGAGAATGGAACTGAATTGACGAATTCGATCAACAAATCAGCTTCTTTTTTTTATCAAAACGGACAACCAGCGGATATCCGAAATCAGAATTTGAAAAATCGAAATCTAAAAGATATTTACGATTCTGAAATCACTTTTATGGAGCCGATTACTGATTCTTTGCGATTGCAAGCTGGTGTTTACTGGCGTCATGAAAGAGCCTCTCAAGACCGAAAAACCAACGATTTTAATTCAAGTACTCAAGAATATTCAGATTCGAATTCGAAATTAACCAATTATTATTCTTCGACCGAGAAAATGATAACACCCAAATTAGGGTTTTCACTTGAAAAGAAAAAGTATGATTTTAATTATACCGGCGGAACTACCATCGTACAGTTTGATAATTTTTCGAACTATTTAGGAAACTCCTTAAACTTGAATAAGAAATACATTTTTCCTTTTGTAAATGCTTATGGTGGCTACCATTTCAGCAAATCTAAATCGCTTTATTTGAATTACGAATACAGCGTACAATTGCCCCGAACCAATCAGTTGTTGCCCGTTGAAAATTTAGCCGATCCATTGAATACCTATATTGGGAATCCGAATGTCGATTTAGAAAAAGGGAACAGTTTTTATTTGAATTTTGGCGATTTTGATTGGGCCAGCAGAACGGGATACAACATTTACTCAGGAGGGAATTTCTATGAAAATCAAGTAGTTTCTTCAACGGTTTTTGATGCCAATGGAAAACGTACAACAACCTATCAAAACGTTTCAGGAACCATTGATAGTTGGTTTGGTGCTCGTTGGAATAAAACCTATAAACAAGGTGCAAATACCTTCAAATTCGGAATCTCTACCAATGCAGGTTACAACAAATCAAAAGGATTTACCAATGGCGATTTGTATCAAGCGAATGCCCTGCGAATTACTCCAAGAGTCAATTTTACTTATGAATATGGGGAATTGTTAACCATTAATCCGTCCTATACCGTTACTTTTAGTGATACTAAATATTTGAATTATCGTGTGAAATCGGCCTCAAACGTATTGCACAGTTTTAACGTACAAACTACTTCTTATTGGCCAAAGAATTGGGTTTTTGGAAATGATTTTGGATACACTTACAATTCCAACATAGCAGACGGATTTAAAAAAGATTTCTACTTGTGGAACTCTAGTTTGTCGTATAGTTTTTTTAGTAAAAAATTTACAGCTAAAGTCAAAGTTTACGACCTATTGAATCAAAATCAAAGCGCCACCAGAACCATAACGCCAAGTACAATTCGCGATGAAGAAAACACAGTACTGAAGCGCTACATGATGTTTTCATTAACGTACAAACTTGAAAAATTTGCCGGAAAAGAAAAGCCTTCACGAAATAACTTTATGATGTTTTAAGGAATTACCGGATCAACTTTTTTGCCTTTTCCTGAATAATGGCAGCCACGGGTTTGTTTTCGATTTTGCTTTCGAGCCAGGAAATGATATCCAAGTACAAGAAAGCGCGTTTCTCATAAGGATGTTCTTCATAAGTCAATAAGCGTTGGTGCAGTTTTTGGAATTCCGATTTCAATTCATTTGGGTAAATTGACCCTAAGTTTTTCAAGAATTTTATCATTTCTCGTTCTACTTCGTGAAGTTCATTCATCTTGATCAAAAAGGCATAAGTGCTTTTCAATTGCAGTTCTAAATGGTAATCCATTCCGGCTTCGTAGTGAGCAACCAAGCTCAAAACACGGGCAAAACACATCAAATCTTCGCGCATAGTTAGGTTGCGATTGTCGATGATTTTTTTCAAATACTCAATGCATTTTTTATTGTTTCCAGCGCCGAAGTACAAACACGCAATTTTATAATAAAATGCCATAATGTGATGCTCGTCGATGCGGTCTTCGTTCTTTTTGATATTCTTCAACACTTCGTCTACTAAGTACATGCCGCCTTCAAAATCGCCTTCTAAAAAGTGTAAATGAAACATACTATTGTAATAGCACAAGAAGTACAACGAACTGATGTTGTCGTTTTTTGGAAAGTCGTCTAGCGCAATCGTTTCTTTTAGTTTTTCCAAAACGACTTTCATGTAGGATTTGTGTTTGATCAAATACAAACATTCTAATAAGTAGCTGTTTCCTTTAAGATACCAAACGGGATTTAGAAAAATCATTTGCGGATGGCTATCAAACAAATCGACCCATTTGCTCGAATATTTATAACAAGATAAAAAATCCTGAATCAAGAAACTATGCCACAAATGGGTTTTGTAGAGCCATAGTTTTTCCCGAAATCCCAATTCTTCAATACGGTACTCAGGCAATTGTTCTTTGAAATAGGTGGTGATTTCTTGCATTTCGAGATCACTCTTTGCATAACCACTTTTCAGCATAATGCTATACAATTGCAAGGATAAATTGGAAAGTTTGCTTGCAATGACGTTTTGCTGACTCAATTCTTTGGCTTCCTGAACCAATTCGTCTGCGCGACCTACAATGCTTCTCGTGATGTATTGCGATTCGATGACTTTTTCCAATTCGACTATCTCAAAAGCAATATTTTTTTCATCGTGTTCTAAGGCGATCAGTTTGGCGCGCTCTAGAATTTTTAAACTTTGTTTGTACAATCCTTTTTGATACAAAATGGTAGCAAAATCAAGCTGTTCTCGAATTTGAATTCGAATGTTTTGATTCACCGGATTCATCCGCAAACTGATTAGAATTTGCTTATAAAGATGGGCTTTTAAGTTAGAAAGTTGCAGTTTGGTAACGATTTTACTATTTAAAATTTCCTCTTCATTGTACTGTGACATTTTATCCAACAAGGTGAACAAACGCAAAAACTTGGCATCTTCATTATCACCTAACCGATTCACATACAATTTAAATTGCCTTTTCTCCGATTTGGAAAGCGATCGGATTAGTACAAATAAATTGTCTTTTGAAGGGTTTGCCATCGTAAAATTTTAATTTTAATTTACTGGAATTCAGCGTTATAATGGTAAAATCTTTTTCGTTTAATACTGTAAATACTCGTAAAATGAAAGCGGCTTTCAGAAGTGCAAAAAGTACATTCGTATTGAAAAATTAAAAATAAGTTTAATTATCGATATGAATCATCAAAAAGTACAAATATTTGATACAACCTTACGCGATGGCGAACAAGTGCCAGGCTGTAAACTCAATACCGAACAGAAACTCATCATAGCCAGACGTTTGGATCTTTTGGGTGTAGATGTTATTGAAGCGGGATTTCCTATTTCAAGCCCAGGTGATTTCGACTCGGTCGTCGCAATTTCAAAAGCGGTTCAAAATGCAACGGTTTGCGCCTTAACACGTGCTGTGAAAGAAGATATAGATGCAGCGGCGAAAGCAGTTCAGTTTGCTAAAAAACCTAGAATTCATACTGGAATCGGAACTTCAGAATCGCACATCAAATACAAATTCAATGCTTCCCAAGATGAAATTATCAACCGAGCGGCTGAAGCGGTAACCTATGCCAAGAAATTCGTAGATGATGTAGAGTTTTATGCCGAAGATGCCGGAAGAACGGATAATGAATTTTTAGCCAAAGTCTGCAGCGAAGCCATTAAAGCTGGCGCCACCGTTTTAAATATTCCCGATACTACCGGATATTGCCTTCCAGAAGAATATGGGGCCAAAATAAAGTACTTAAAAGAACATGTTGTCGGTATAGAAAAGGCAATTCTTTCGTGCCATTGCCATAACGATTTGGGCTTGGCAACGGCCAATTCGATTTCTGGCGTTATCAACGGAGCCCGACAAATAGAATGCACCATCAATGGTATCGGAGAACGAGCTGGAAATACCTCACTAGAGGAAGTGGTCATGATCTTGAGACAGCATCCCCATTTAGGTTTAGACACTTCCATCAATTCAAAATTATTATACGATACCAGTCTTTTGGTATCCGAACACATGGGCATGATTGTTCAGCCCAACAAGGCCATCGTCGGTTCGAATGCGTTCTCGCACAGCTCAGGAATTCACCAAGACGGCATGATCAAAAACCGCGAGACCTACGAAATTATAGATCCAAAAGATGTTGGAGTAACCGAATCTTCCATTATTCTTACTGCGCGAAGTGGTCGCGCTGCCTTAGCCTATAGAGCCAAAAAAATCGGATACGAATTAACCAAATTGCAATTGGATATCGTCTATCAGGAGTTCGTAAAAATGGCGGATAGAAAAAAGGAAATCATCGACAACGATGTGCACCACATTATACAAATCAGTAACATCGGCATTTTAGTTTGATATGAAAAAAACATTATTTGATAAGGTTTGGGACAGTCATGTGGTATCAGAAGTACCCAACGGACCTCAAGTTTTATACATCGACCAACATTTAATTCACGAAGTAACCAGTCCGCAAGCTTTTGCCGAATTGGAAACTCGAAACATCCCCGTTTTTCGCCCAAAACAAATTGTAGCGACCGCCGATCACAATGTGGCCACACTGAACCAACATTTGCCGATTGTAGACGACTTGGCCAGAAATCAGGTAGAAATGCTGACGAAGAATTGCACTAAAAACAACATCACACTGTACGGATTAGGACACGAATACCAGGGAATTGTTCACGTGATTGCGCCCGAATTGGGAATTACGCAACCCGGAATGACCTTAGTTTGTGGCGATAGTCACACTTCTACACACGGCGCTTTTGGAAGCATTGCCTTCGGAATAGGAACGAGTCAAGTGGCTCAGGTTTTTGCGAGTCAATGTTTGTTGCTCAACAAGCCCAAAAGTTTGCGAGTGAATGTCAACGGTAAATTAGCGGCTGGCGTTTCGCCCAAAGACGTGATTTTGTATGTTATTTCTAAAATAGGAACCAACGCTGGAACCGGATATTTCTGCGAGTATGCTGGAAATGTTTTTCGAGAAATGAGCATGGAAGGACGCATGACCGTTTGCAATATGAGTATCGAAATGGGCGCTCGCGGCGGCATGATTGCTCCCGATGAAACGACTTTTAACTACATGAAAGGGAAAAAATTTGCGCCAGATGGAGAAACCTTTGTTCAAAAAGTTGCCCAATGGAAACAATTAGCGACTGATGAAGGAGCCGTTTTCGACAAAGAATACCATTTTGATGCTGAGGATATTGGTCCGATGATTACTTACGGGACTAATCCGGGAATGGGAATCAAAATCAACGAACGCATTCCAGATTCTGACGATGCTTCTTTTCAAAAAGCCTTGGATTATATGGGTTTTCAAAAAGGAGAAACACTAATCAACAAACCCATTAACTATGTTTTTATTGGAAGTTGTACCAACTCGAGAATTGAAGATTTTAGAGTGGTAGCAGCGTATATTAAAGGAAAACAAAAAGCAGCTAACGTCACAGCATTAATTGTTCCGGGTTCGCAACAAGTGGCCAAGCAAGTTCAAGAAGAAGGTTTGACAGCCATTTTTGAAGCAGCAGGTTTCGAAATTCGACAACCCGGTTGTTCGGCTTGCTTGGCAATGAATGACGACAAAATACCAGCAGGCGAATACTGTATTTCAACATCGAATAGAAATTTTGAAGGCCGACAGGGGCAAGGCGCTAGAACTATTTTGGCTAGTCCATTAGTAGCAGCAGCCACCGCCATTGCCGGAAAAATTATTGATAGTACCCAACATCTAAATTAATATGGAAAAGTTTACACGATTAGTAACTACAGCGGTCCCGTTGCCGGTAGAAAATATCGATACCGATCAAATTATTCCGGCTCGTTTCTTAAAAGTTACTGATAAACTAGGGTTTGGAAACAACCTTTTTAGAGATTGGCGTTTCGATGAAGCAGGCAATCCCATTACAACATTTGCCTTAAATGATAAAAAGTTCACTGGAAGTGTTTTAGTGGCTGGAGATAATTTTGGTTGCGGAAGCAGTAGAGAACACGCTGCTTGGGCTTTAACAGATTACGGATTTAAAGTAATCGTGTCCAGTTATTTTGCCGATATTTTTAAAGGAAATGCATTGAACAACGGGTTGTTACCCATTCAAGTTTCGGCTGCTTTTTTAGCGGTTTTGTTCGAAAGTATTCATGCAAATCCAGCTACGAATGTAATTGTCGATTTAGAACAACAAACCATCTCCATTGAAAACCAAAACAGTTTTGAAGCGTTTGAAATTGATCCGTACAAAAAAATCTGCATGATTAACGGTTACGATGATATCGATTTTTTAATTGCCAACAAAGCCAAAATCGAAGCCTTCGAAAAAAGTAGAATTTTAGAATTTGCCTCACTATAAAAATTGCATTATGAAGTTGAAAATTGCCTTATTACCAGGAGACGGAATCGGTCCCGAAGTAACCCAACAAGCTGTAAAAGTTTTAAAAGCTATTGAAGAAGTATACCGACATACCTTTACGTTCGAAGAAGGTTTGGTTGGTGCTATCGCTATTGATAAAATTGAAAACCCTTTGCCAGAAGCCACTTTAGCGTTGTGCAAAAAGGCGGATGCTGTTTTGTTTGGCGCCATCGGCGATCCAAAATACGACAACAATCCGGATGCGAAAATTCGACCAGAACAAGGATTGCTCCGGCTTCGAAAAGAATTGGGTTTGTATGCCAATATTCGTCCCATAAAAGCCTTCGATTCGCTACTTGAAAAATCGCCTTTAAAAAGGGAGATTATTCAAGGTACCGATATGGTCATCTACCGCGAGTTGACGGGTGGCATTTACTTTGGAGAAAAGAAATTAAGCGAAGACGGCACCGTGGCTTCTGATTTGTGTGAGTATTCTCAAAATGAAATTGAGCGAATTGCCCATTTGGCTTTCAAGGCGGCTTTAACTAGAAATAAAAAAGTGACTTTGGTCGACAAAGCAAATGTTTTAGAAACCTCAAGATTGTGGCGAAGAGTAGTAACGCAGATTGCCAAAGAATATCCGCAAGTGGCCTTGGATTTTCTTTTCGTCGACAATGCTGCGATGCAAATGATCCTCAACCCGAATCAATTTGATGTGATTTTAACTGAGAATATGTTTGGAGATATCATATCCGATGAAGGAAGTGTGATTGGTGGTTCGATCGGCTTATTAGCTTCTGCCTCGGTTGGAAATCATGCCGCCTTGTTTGAGCCTATTCATGGTTCCTATCCGCAAGCCAAAGGAAAAAACATTGCCAATCCGATAGCTTCTATTTTAAGTGCAGCTATGTTGCTAGATCATTTTGGGTTAAATGAGGAAGCAGAAGCTATTCGGAACGCAGTGGAATTATCTATGGAACACAATATCGTTACTCCCGATTTAAATGTTGTGCGTCATTTCGGAACCGATTACGTTGGGGATTTTATTGCCAATACACTCTTAAGTGTCGAGGATGGTAATGGGTATATGAATCACGAGAACATTCGTCTAGGAAAGTCCATAATTATTTAATAGAAAAAGAATTTGTTTAAGTTTAGTTGGTTTGAAAGAGAGGTTGTGAGAGCAGCCTCTTTTTTTTATTCCAATTTGGAAGTCAGAAATAGTAATTTGCAAAAGCTACCAACTACCGCCGCTTCCGCCACCGGAGAAACCTCCACCACCAAAACCACCACCGAAGCCTCCGCCTCCGCCTCCGCCAAAGCCACCTCCAGAAGAACCTCCAAAACCACCACCGCCACTTCGGCCCAGACTACTTAAGATAATGACGTCTAACAAACTTGGACCGCCTCCAGAATTTCCGGAGTTGCCGCCGTTGTTTTTATTTCTAGAAATTAATACCAAGATGACAATCACAATAATGATGATTGGTAATACGGGAATGTCTTTCTTTTTATTTTGTTTTCGCTCGCCTTTGTATTTGCCTTTAAAAACATCTATTATCGCTGAGGTTCCTTTGTCTAAGCCATTGTAATAGCTGCCGGCTTTAAATTCCGGTATGATAATATTACGAGTAATTTCACCACCAATTCCTGCGGTCAATCGATCTTCTAAACCGTATCCGGGTGAAATCCATATTTTTCTTTCAGCTTTTGCTAGCAAAATAAGTACCCCATTGTCGTCTTTGGCTGTGCCTCCAATTCCCCAGGCTTGCCCCCATTTTGGAGTCAGAATACCAATGTCTTCCCCCTTTAAACTTTCAATGGTGATGATCACAATTTGAGTGGTTGTCGAATCGGAGTATTTGATTAGTTTTTCTTCTAGTTGTGCTTTTTCGGTCGCACTCAAGACATTTGCATAATCGTAAACGGATGTTTGAAAACTAGGTTTCTCTGGAATCGTAAACTGAGCAAAAGAAAAGGATGTAATAAGGAAACAAACTAAAAAATATAGGAAAACCGGGGTAGAGTAGTGCTTTTTCATTATCCTTTAGAAATTTCGTTGGAGAGCTCGTTGGTGTCGCCTTCTAAGTAAGGAAAGTAGGTTTTTAATTGGTCTCCTGCTTTGGTAATGCCATCAATCAATCCTTGTTTAAAGTTGCCGTTTTTGAAATGAGTTCCCATAATCTCCTTTGTAGTTTCCCAAAAATCAGCCGGAACTAAATCATTAATTCCTTGGTCGCCACAAATGACAAACGCCCGATCTTTCACCGCAACATAAAGTAAAACCCCATTTTTAAGTTGGGTTTCGTGCATGTTTAAAGTATGAAAAACTTCCAAAGCACGTTCATACGGATCAATAGCAGTAGTTTTTTCAATATGCACGCGAATTTCTCCAGAAGTTGCCGTTTCCGCCAAGCGAATCGCTTCCACAACGGCTTGTTCTTCTTCTTGGGTTAAAAAATTTTCAACTTTTGACATGGGTATTTTTTTTAAACACGAATTTCACCAATTTCCCCGAAAACTAATTCGCATTCATTCGTGAAATTCGTGTTTGTTTTTTTATTTTAGAATTTTACTTCAACAGGTTTCTCAGCGCCTTCCACCGATTGGAAATAAGCTTTTTCTTTGAAACCAAAAACACCAGCAAACAAACTGTTTGGAAAGGTTTTGATGTGAGTGTTGTAAGGCATCACGGCTTCATTAAAACGAGTACGAGCGGTCAAAATTTGATTCTCAGTGCTTGCCAATTCATCTTGTAATTTTAAGAAATTTTGATTCGCTTTCAAGTCAGGATATTGCTCTACAGTTACCAATAATCTCGACAATGAACTACTTACACCACTTTGGGCTTTGTTAAATTCGGCCAGTTTTTCAGGCGTAATGTTGGTTGGATCAATAGTCGTTTGAGTGGCTTTGGCACGAGCCTCAATCACAGCTGTTAGCGTGCTTTTTTCAAAATCAGCAGCCCCTTTTACGGTGTTTACTAAATTGCCAATTAGGTCGTTTCGTCTTTGGTAGGCTGTTTGCACATCACCCCAAGATTGCTCTACGGTTTGGCCTAAAGTCACGGCAGTGTTGTTGATTCCTTTAACCCAGCTGTAAATTCCAAAAATAACTACAGCCGCTATAATCCAAGGCAAAAATCTTTTCATGTTTGTTTAATTTAAAGTTTAGTATTGATTTTATTTTCTAATTTTGATTAACCTACAATTCATTCTTGATGTTCGTCAGTTGTGCTTTGATACCTTCCAATTTGCTGATGATTTCAAATTTATCCAGTGTTTTCTTTTGGCCTTCCTTCAAATGCGTTTTAGCCCCTTCCAAAGTAAAGCCTCGTTCTTTTACCAAATGATAAATCAATTGAAGATTTTTCACGTCTTCAGGAGTAAACATTCGGTTGCCTTTGGCGTTTTTCTTCGGTTTTAAAATATCGAACTCTTTGTCCCAAAAACGAATTAAGGAAGCGTTCACATCAAATGCCTTGGCCAGTTCGCCAATGCTAAAATAACGTTTGTCTGGTGATAAATTGATTTGCATTAGTCTAAAGATTGATTTTCTTGATTTGCTAACTTCGCGATGACAACATATTCTGCTGCCGAGATATTGCCGTAATAAAAATTCAATGGGTTGACGACTTCCCCGTTTTTGTGTACTTCATAGTGCAAATGCGGTGCTTCTGATCGTCCAGTGCTTCCTACATAGCCAATGATATCGCCACGTTTGACTCGCTGACCTGCTCTGCAATTGTATTTGCTCAAATGCCCGTACAACGTTTCATATCCAAATCCGTGTCGGATAACAATGTGATTTCCATAACCCGACGCGGTATTGTCGGCACGATCTACAACGCCATCGCCGGTTGCATAAATTGGAGTTCCCGTTTTTGCAGAGAAATCCATGCCTTCATGAAACTTACGCACTTTCGTAAAAGGATCGTTTCGATACCCGAATCCCGATGCCATTTGCTTCAAATTTTCATTTCGAACCGGTTGAATTGCAGGAATAGCGGCCAATAAATTATTTTTTTCTTTTGCCAATTTCAAAATTTCATCTAGTGATTTGGATTGAATCACCAGTTCTTTGGAAATCACATCCACCCGTTTCGAGGTGTTAATCACCAGTTCCGAGTTGTCGTAACCTTCCAATTGTTTGTACCGATTCACACCCCCAAAACCCGCTTTGCGTTGCTCGTCCGGAATGGCCGAAGTATTAAAATATACGCGATACAAATTATTATCCCGATCTTCTATATTTTCCAAAACGGCATCAATCTGGTCCATTTTCTTATTCAAAATAGCGTATTGCAATTTAAAATTGTCGATTTCACGCGACAACAATCGGTCTTTCGGCGTTTCAAAAAAAGGCGTGTTTAATAAAACCACAAAACTCAAAACCCCAAACAACGCCGAAGCCAGAAGGAACAGCGCCGCATAGCCAAATTTTGTCGTTTTTTTTGTTTTGATTTTCCGGTATGCCAGACTTTCAGAATCGTAATAATATTTTACCTTCGCCATGTTTTAAAATATGCTATTTTTGCTCCTGAAAAAAAGCGGTTTCCAACACTGAAAATTGTTGGTCGAACAAATTTAAGAAATGTTTCATTCGTTCCGCTCTTTTTTTGAAGAATAAAAATAATTAGAGCCTAATCCGGCTATCCGTTGCAATTCCCGATGAAGCAAAATTAGATTTGCAATCTATTTTGCTAAACACCGGGAGATTTCCACTACTATCCGGGGCAAAAACGTATAAGGGTTGATTGAGTAATTCGTCCGTATGAAAAAGCGAATTGCCTAATCTTCCAGTAACCAAAGTACCAGTAAGAATGACATCACAACAAATTAGAAAACAGTTTCTAGATTTTTTCCAAAGCAAAGGACACTTAATCGTTCCATCGGCGCCCATCGTTTTAAAAGACGATCCAACGCTCATGTTCAACAATTCCGGAATGGCGCAGTTCAAGGAATATTTCTTGGGCAACGGAACTCCAAAAAGTAAGCGTATTGCCGATACGCAAAAATGCTTGCGCGTTTCTGGAAAACACAACGACTTAGAGGATGTAGGTTTTGATACGTACCATCACACGATGTTCGAAATGTTGGGCAACTGGTCGTTTGGCGATTACTTCAAAAAAGAAGCTATCAATTGGGCATGGGAATTATTGACCGAGGTTTATAAAATTCCAAAAGAAAATTTATACGTTTCTGTTTTCGAAGGAAATCCAGAGGAAAACGTGCCTTTCGATCAAGAAGCTTGGGATATTTGGAAAGAATTGATCAACGAGGATCGCATCATTTTAGGAAATAAAAAAGACAACTTTTGGGAAATGGGTGATCAAGGGCCGTGTGGGCCGTGTTCCGAAATTCATGTCGATTTGCGTTCCGAAGCCGAAAAAGCGTTGGTTTCCGGAAAAAGTTTGGTCAACAACGACCATCCGCAAGTGGTAGAAATTTGGAATAACGTGTTCATGGAATTCAACCGAAAAGCCGATGGTTCTCTAGAAAAATTACCTGCACAACACGTGGATACTGGAATGGGATTCGAGCGTTTGTGTATGGCGCTGCAAGGAAAAACGTCGAATTACGACACCGATGTTTTCACGCCATTGATTGAAAAAATCGAACAAATTACGGGATTAAAATATACAGCGAACGAAGTTAAAAACATATCCGAAGAACAAAACAAAACCAACATCGCCATTCGAGTAGTGGTCGATCACGTTCGCGCTGTAGCTTTTGCTATTGCTGACGGACAGTTGCCATCGAATACCGGCGCTGGTTATGTGATTCGTAGAATTTTACGCCGCGCCATTCGGTACGGATTTACATTTTTGAATACTAAGGAACCGTTTATCAATAAATTGGTAGAAGTGTTGGCGAATCAAATGGGCGAATTCTTCCCCGAAATCAAAGCACAACAACAATTGGTGACCAATGTCATTCGCGAAGAAGAAGCGTCGTTTTTGAGAACTTTAGATCAAGGATTGCAATTGTTAGAAAATGTGGTAACCGAAACCAAAGGAAAAGAAGTATCGGGAGCAAAAGCCTTCGAATTGTATGATACTTTCGGATTTCCAATCGACTTAACGGCCTTAATCTTAAGAGAAAAAGGATTCGAATTAGACGAAGCTGGATTTACCGCAGCGATGCAAGAACAAAAGAATCGTTCGCGTGCAGCATCGGAAGTTTCCACCGAAGATTGGTCGGTTTTAATTCCGAGAAATGTGGAAACTTTTGTGGGTTACGATCAAACCGACAACGAAGTGAAAATTACACGTATTCGAAAAGTAGATTCTAAAAAAGACGGCATATTATACCAAATCGTTTTAAACAACACTCCATTTTACCCAGAAGGTGGTGGTCAAGTGGGCGATAAAGGAACGTTAGTTTCTGCCAACGAAACGATTGAAATCATCGATACTAAAAAAGAAAACAACCTGATTCTGCATTTTGCAAAACAACTTCCGGAAAATGTAGAAGCCAGTTTTACAGCAAAAGTCAATACCGATTTAAGAAGTGCGACTTCCAAAAATCACTCGGCGACACACCTAATGCACCAAGCCTTGCGCAGTATTTTAGGAACGCATGTCGAGCAAAAAGGATCTTTGGTGAATCCCAACTATTTGCGTTTCGATTTTTCTCATTTTGCTAAAATGACGGAAGCCGAATTGCAGCAAGTAGAAGCTTTTGTCAATGCGCGTATTCAAGAGCAGTTACCTTTAATAGAACGTCGCAATATCCCGTTTCAACAGGCCGTTGACGAAGGTGCCATGGCGTTGTTTGGAGAAAAATATGGTGATACAGTTAGAGCTATCAAATTTGGAGAAAGCATGGAATTGTGCGGTGGCATTCATGTCAAAAATACCGCCGAAATTTGGTACTTTAAGATTGTAAGTGAAGGCGCTGTGGCCGCTGGAATTCGCCGAATAGAAGCCATTACCAGCGATGCGGTAAAAGACTATTATGCTGCCAATGAAACCTTATTGGATGAGATCAAAACAGCATTGAAAAACCCGCAAGACACGCTCAAAGCGGTGGCCAATTTGCAAGAGGAAAACACCAAGTTGACCAAACAATTGGAAGCCTTGCTAAAAGATAAAGTCAAAAACATGACCGCCGAAATGGTAGCGCAATTGCAAACGATTAATGGCATTCAGTTTCTAGCGAAGTTGGTCGATTTAGATGCCAATGCTGCGAAAGATTTGGCTTACGAAATTGGTGCGACCGGAAAAAACATCTTCTTAGTTTTGGCTACCGCCGAAGAAGGAAAACCAATGGTAAGCTGCTATATTTCTAAAGAATTGGTGGCCGAGAAAAACCTTAATGCCGGAACCGTAGTTCGCGAATTGGGGAAATACATTCAAGGTGGCGGAGGCGGACAGCCGTTTTTTGCAACCGCAGGAGGAAAGAATGTGGCAGGAATCGCTGATGCCTTAGAGCATGCTGCTGCCTTTATAAAGTAAAATTTACATCCTTGTAAAAATGCAATTCAGAACCCAAACACCTGTTTTTAAAAGCAACTCTAGTATAGAGTACGATTCAAAAATAGTGTCTTTGGGTTCTTGCTTTGCTGTCAATATTGCCGAGCAATTGGCGTATTTCAAATTTCAAAGCAGTGTCAATCCGTTTGGAATTTTGTTTCATCCGTTGGCGATTCTAGGAATCATACAAAGAGCGCTAAAGCAAAATTATTTTACCGAAGCCGATCTCTTTTTTCACAACGAATTGTGGCATTGTTTCGAAGTGCATTCCGAAATGAGCCACCCTGATAAGAAGCTTTTACTTCAAAACTTAAACGAAAAGCTGACCGAAACTCAACAGCAAATTTCTGAAGCATCACACTTAATATTGACCTACGGAACTTCTTGGGTATACCGTCACAAAGCTTCCCAAAATGTCGTAGCCAATTGCCATAAAGTTCCGCAAAGTGAATTTGAAAAAGAATTGCTTTCAACCGCTCAAATTCAAGACGCCATTCAGGAAACGTTGGAGTTGCTAGAAGAGGTGAATCCTACTTTAAACATTATTTTGACTATTTCGCCCGTCCGTCATTTAAAAGATGGTTTTGTCGAAAATCAAGTGAGCAAAGCTCATTTGGTTGCGGCGGTTTATTCTCTTGTGAATTCAACTTTAGCAAACGCCACTTACTTTCCGTCGTACGAAATTCAAATGGATGAATTGCGTGATTATCGGTTCTATGCCGAAGACTTGCTTCATCCCAATGCCACTGCCATTGCTTACATTTGGGAGCGCTTTTTTACCGCTTGGATTTCTGAAAAAGCGCTTTCGATAATGCAGGAAGTGCAGCAAATTCAAAAAGGATTGCAGCACAGACCGTTTCATCCCGATTCTGAAAGTCACCAGCATTTTTTAAAACAACTGCACCATAAAATAGCCCTACTTCAAAAACAACACCCTTCGATTCAATTCTAAAAATACGTATTTCTTCGTATTGAATGGCTTTTCAATTTGTAGCAGATTTGTAAAATAATTTTAACTACAAATCTATTCAGTATGACAACAACTACTCTTTTTGGAAAAATGGCCTCGATGGCTTTTATTGTTTTATTAGCTTCTTGCAGCAATAACGATTCGAAGACTCCTATTCCAGTTCCAACACCAGTTAATCCGACGCAAACGACATTTAAATTAGACGGTGTTTTGATAACTGCCGATCAAACCAACGCCACACTTTACAACAATACAGTAGCAGGCGGACAGTACATTGACGTCTACGCAATGAAAGGCGGAGTTCAAATCTTAGAATTGCACATGCCTGCAAGCGTAGGGAATTATCCAGCGCAACATGCCGAGTTGAACATGACAACTTCATGGCTAACCTATCAAGCCAATGGTGGCGCCGACTATCCGCAAGATTATTTCGATTCCAATTCGGGAACCATGAACTTAACCACCTGCGACTTAACCAACAATAAGTTAGTGGGCACGTTTAATTTTATTGGAGGTAATTCCACTACAACCAAAAACATCACCGAAGGGCATTTAGTAGTAAACACTATCACACACAATTAATAAATCATCCTTAATCTTAAATACACTCTTATGAAAACAATTCAAAACTTAGCGAAATCAACAGTTGTAGCCTTAACCATTTTATTGTCGTCTTGTAGTAAAGATAGTGCGCCACTTCCAACACCTCCCGCTCCGGCGGCATCTAAATCATTCATTACGGCCAAAGTTGATGGTGTTGATTTTACAACTAACATTTTTGGAGCCTCTTCCGCTTCCGCCTCTCGATCGCAACCCGATGGCATCGATTTAATTCAAATTTTAGGAACCGAATTATCAGCCAACAGCATCGCTATTACCTTGATTGGTGTGACAACCACAGGAACGTATACCATAGATCCAAGCACGGATGGCTCCGTATTGGCATACACACCTTCCAGTGGTGGTGTTTCCTTTGGAACTGGCGGTTGTGCTGGTTCGGGCGGAACATTAACAGTGACGTACATCGACAACAAAAAAATTGAAGGAACTTTTTCTTTCGTTGGAAAAGATGTCGACCATTGTGAAACGGCTGGTACAAAAACCATCACTAACGGTTCCTTTCGAGGCGTATTTGTAAATTAATTGCAATGAAAAGCATCCCCAAATTTGTGGTAATCGTATGGCTACTTTTAACCAATACTGTTGTGGCTCAAAAGCAAGTGCTCACCGACGAGGAAGCCGTGCAAGAGGCGGTTACGAAAGAAATCGATGCGGTATTTAAATCGGCCGATTTTATCAAACAAAAGAATAAGAAATTTAAAGAAGTAACCGGCGCCATTATTATGGATATTGGCGTCGTTCAAAGTGGTAAAGTTTCCTCTTTTTTCAAAGTTGATAGTGATATCGATAATGCATCGTTTACCAATTTTATTTCCGATTATATCATAGAACATCGCTTCTATTTTAAATTACAAAAACAACAACGGTACAAAATACGATATACCGCAACCTTTTAAAAGTAAATCATATTCTCATGAAAAAAATAGGAATTCTTAGTTGTGCTTTAGTACTGTGCAGTGTTTTCACCGCAAATGCTCAGTTCGGAAAATTAATGGATAAAGTCAAAGCTAAACTCAAAACGGAAACAGCAAAACCAAATGACGAAGCACCCAAAACGGTCACCGAAGAACCTAAAAAACCTTCTGGGAAAGGTGTTGGAAAAAAATCGGGTAGTTTTGCTTCGGTTTGGGAATCGGAGTTCGACAACAAAGCCACCGTTTTGTCGGTTACCAATAGCGATGGTTCTTACATTTTGGGAACCGATGACAATTCGGCTACAGTTCTCGACGGTTTCGGAAAAATGATATGGAGTGGCGATTACAAAAAAATCACGACCAACAAAACCAACAACTGCGAATACCAATACGTAATTTGGAAAGAAAATGGAGGCTATTTGTTTCTGTTTGATTCTCGAAGTATGGGAACGGATCGAATTGCAGTAATCGATATGGCGACTGGTAAAGAAATGTGGAATTCAGAAGCCTATCAAAACTTGCTTTCGAAAGAATCTGAACAAGGCGATATAGAAACCGTGAAATACATCTCCGAATTGGATGCGTTTCTAATCTCTCAAAAAGCTTCAGTGGTATTGGTGAAAGCCAAAACTGGCGAGCGAATTTGGGAAACCAATCGCTTCAAAGGAGGCGTTGGGAAATATATTTATGACAGCAAACGAAATGAAATCGTGATGCTGAATTTCAAACCAACATCGTTAGGTGCTTTGTTTACGGGTTTCAAAAATCAATTGGTAAAAATCAATGCTTCTAATGGTGATATCGTATGGGATGCCACTTTCGTCGGCACCGTTGAAAAAGAATTGATCACTAGAAAATTTATTGTCGACTTATGGATCAAAGACAATAAGTTGTTTTTATATCTCAACGGATTACAAGTCTACAACATCGACAACGGTCAGAAACTTTGGGAAGCTACTTACGAAAACGACATGGAAGGCGGTGGCGGATTCATGAGCAATAAAGATCAAAAAATCTACCGAACCTTAGCTGACCCATTATTTGTAGATAATTCGGTTTATATCACCATGTTCGGAGGTCGCGATCGTGCCAAATACATTGAAAAACACGACGTGGAATCGGGTAAGTTATTGTGGGCATCCGAGAAAATTACAGGTGCTTTATGCATCCCACACATTTACAAAGCTGGCAATAAATTGGTAGCCCAAGTAGGTGGTAAAGTTCAAGTGCAAGGCTATCGCAACGAAACAGTGGCAACCATTAATGGGACGGCTAAAGTGCGAGTGGCTTTTGTCGAATGGCAATACAAAAATCAAAAAAATAGCGTCTTAGCTTTAGACGATACCAACGGAAAAACCGCGTGGCGTTCCGAGAAATTTGACAAACGAATCACCGATTTTGTACTTGATGGCGACAAAACACTTTTTGCTGGTGATGGCGATGAATTCTACGGATACGATATTGCTTCTGGAAATCAATTGTTTGATGTAAAACACAATGATGCCAAAGTTGGAAAAGCGGTAGATGTACTTGATTTTGATGATAAAGTTGTGGTATTGTCTGAAAAAGGATTAGCAGCTTATTTCAAAAAAGATGGGTCTAGAGCGTATACTACTGGTAAAATTGGGCATGCTAATAATTTTCACCACATCGGAGACAATTATTTTTTACAAGACAATGAAGGCAGTACGAACGCTTTTATAGGAGTCGACATGACTAACGGAAACGTTAAGGGCAAAGTAGTGTCTAAAGGCAAGGGTGGAAGTCCTGTATACGGGAACGGAATCGATATTACTTCTGATGGGGAATACATTTTTGCATTCAAAGGCCGAAAAGTGGAAAAAATCAAAGTAAACAATTAAAGAAATGAATACTTAATTAAAAGGCTGCTGGAATACTTAGCGGCCTTTTTTAGCAAGAATAGTAATGAGACTAAGTTATTTTTTGTGGTTGCTTTTATCGCTTTCGGTTGCTGGTCAAGAAATTCAATGGGCATCGAAGATTTTGAAATGCTCTTCCGATTTGGGAAGCAAACCCTACGGAAGCAAACGAATCTTGGGTAAACCCGATGTTTTTCCTCAAGGTGGTGTTTCTCCAAACGCATGGTCGCCTAAGAATGCGCTGGACGGAAAAGAAGCCGTTGAAGTAGCTTTCGATAAATCGCAAACCGTAAAACAAATCGCTATTTTCGAAAATGTAAATGCCGGTTGCGTGGTACGAATTTCAGTGGATACTGGAACAGGAAATTATGAAACGGTGTGGACTCGAAAAAAAGATTACAAAACGCCAACCTTTAAAGCCGCGATGCGTGCGGATCATGACTATTATTTTAAACGAAAAAGACGGAAAGTGCAAGAGGTTCCGGATATATTGAATCCCGGAATTGAACATGCTATTTTGGAGCAATCGGTAAGTAATGTGATTGCGGTGAAAGTCGAATTTAATTTTGCCTTATTGCCCGGTCCAAAACAAATTGATGCCATTGGAATTTCAGATGCAACTATTCCGTTAAAGGCAACCATTAATGCTAGCCCCGCTTTTCAAAACCTAACCAATCCCGAAGTGGTGGCAACCAACGATTTCGATATCTTGAATTGCGCCGTGTCTGCGGATGGCGCTACTTTGTTTTTTAGCACCCATGATGGCGAGAAAGAACAAATTTATTCAGAAAACAAAAAGGCTGATGGAAACTGGAGCGCACCTGTTTTGCAAGCCTCATTGAGCGAAAATGACACCTACAATTATTTGGAATTTTGCTCCAATCAACTAGTTTTAAAAGCCGGAAATGAATATAGTAAAGAAGCGGGGACTTGCGGGTACCAATGGTTTCAAAACAATTCAGGAACTTTCGAGGCAAAAGAACTTTTGAAGATTGCCGCCTATGCCAATTATGGAAATACTTCGGATGCAACAATAACTTCCGATTTCAAAAAACTAATTCTAGCGGTAGAATCCGATTTTACCCAAGGTGGCACTGACTTGTATTTTTGCAATCAGAAAGAAGCGGCTTCCTATGGCTTGCTTCAAAATATGGGAAAGGGAATCAACTCTTCGGATGATGAAATTACACCACAACTGTTGTCGGATACGAAAACGTTGTTATTTAGTTCGAATGGTTATAGCGGATTTGGAAATTTTGATTTGTATGTTTCCTATCGGCTGGATGATACCTGGAAAAATTGGTCAGAGCCGATTAATTTAGGAAGTAAAATTAATGGAGAAGGAAGTGAATGTGCCCCATTTTATGATGAAAAAAATCAAGTGCTTTATTATACAAAATCAGGATCAACGAATACTCGTTTGATGGTCGTAAATATATCGAAACTAGATCTCATGAAGCAGGAATAGTCTGTAAAATATGCAATAAATTGTTTAATGAACTAAAGAATTCTCGTATGGTCTTGTTAATCGGAATCGTTTGTGTTTTTAGTATGCTCCTTTTTTTGCTTTGGCAACAATTCCGACGGGATGCTTTTGCCTTTCAACAAAGGATGGAATCCCTCCAAAAAACTATTGTGGCCAACAACAAAAGAAAACTGGAACAAAGTCAGAAAATTCAATTGACAGAAGAGTTTCAGTCGCATTTTAAAAATGATTCGGCCTTAATTGGTCAATCGATTTTCAATTTAAACTACGAATTATTCGAAATGCTATCCAATAATAATTTACTTCACTAAGTAAATCACGGATTAAAATCACGGACTAATTTTTTTTACTATTTTTAGAAGGTAAAATACTTTTATGAAAAACTTCGGGCTTATTTTTTGTTTGCTACTAGCGCTTTTTTCTTGCAGACAACAAGTAAAAAAAGAGCCGACTACGCGAACTGAATCTCAGGAAAAGATTGTAAAATGGTACCAGCGAATCAGCTATATTTCTAATACTCATCCCGATTCTTTAGTCTATTATGCTGCAAAATCGCAACAATTGGCAGCAAAGGAACCTAGGTTATATCAAGCCTTGGACGCTTTTATTCAAGGGGTTTCTTATCAAAACACTTCGTCCTATGAATTGTCTAAAAAAGCCTATGAAAAAGTCTTACTTTTGGTTCCAGAATCGAAATACGATACTATAAAAGCGCGAACCTATATTGGTTTGGGCAGTTATTATAAAAACACAGGGGATTACCCACAAGCATTTCGGTATTTGTATAAAGCCCTGAAAATCTATGAGAAGGTTAATAACAAATACGGGATTGCCAGTTCCCACGGCAGTATTGCTCAAATTTACCTGCAAAAAGAAGACTTGTCATCCGCCAAAGATCATTTGAAAATTGGATTAAAGGCTTTGGGGAATGACAAAAAAAATCAATTCTATTTGATTTCTTCGCATACTTTGGCCAACGCGTATGGCATGTCGGGAGATTACCAAAGCGCCTTGGATATCGATAAAGAATGCATCGCCATTTGCGACCAAATTCAATCGCCAAGAAATAAAGCTACGTTCCTAGATAATAAGGCCAATTGTTACATGTACTCCAATCAATTGGATAGTGCCAAATACTATTTTCAAGAATGTTTGAAAATTGATGTGGCCATCGGCGAGAAAAAGCAGATTGGCGATACCTACATGAATCTTGGAAATCTAGCGTTGTTCCAAAACGACTATGCCGAAGCGGAGAAGAATCTGAATACCAGTATTTCAATTTTTAAAGAAATTAACCAAAAACCAAATTTGGTGGAATCTTATGCGGTGCTTATTGATGTCTTTGTTAAACAAGGCAAACTAAAACAAGCACTGGCCATGCAAATGGAGAAGGAGTCCATTTACAAACAGTTGATTTCCGAGAAAAAAGAAGCCGCTTTGGCCGAATTTAATATCGTATATGAGACTCAAAAGAAAGAACAAGAACTAGCCGAAAACAAAGTGAAGTTGTTGCAAAACGAAGCGGAAGCTCAGCAGAAAAATACTTACATCATTGCAATCGCTTTGGTGGCAATTTTTGTAGCGTTACTCGGCTTTTTGATTAACCGCCAACAAAAAATTAAAACACAACAGCAAAATCAGGAATACAAACTCAAAGCAGCCATCGCTCAAATTGAAACACAAAATCAATTGCAAGAGCAACGATTGAATATTTCCCGGGATTTGCACGACAATATTGGCGCTCAGCTCACGTTCATCATTTCTTCTATTGAAAACATCAAGTATGCTTTTGATATTAAGAACCCCACGCTAGACGCTAGATTAAATTCGATTACGCAATTTACCAAATCCACTATTGTAGAATTGCGCGATACGATTTGGGCAATGAATGCTGCTGCGATCACTTTCGAGGCCTTGCAAGCTCGCATTCTTAACTTCATTGAAAAAGCCAAAGATGCTAAAGATAAGATTCGGTTTGATGTTGATATCGATCCAAGTCTAAACGATAGCCAACTGACTTCTTTGGAAGGCATGAACATTTTCAGAACCTTGCAAGAAGCCATTCACAATGCCATTAAGTATGCTGATGCTTCGGAAATTGCAGTTGCTATAAAAAAAATCGAAGAACATCTCGAAATTACCATTAAAGACAATGGAATTGGTTTTGATGCCACCACCATTGGGAATGGCCACGGATTGCAAAACATGCGCGCTCGTATGGAGAGTATAGGTGCCACGTTTCATATTCATTCGGAACCCAACCAAGGCACCACCATTTTTATTTTACACCACCACTGGGGAAAATCAACATAAAGGCATCCTATGAAAAAGAAAATGCTATTATCGCTACTACTTTTAGGTGCTTTTGGATCGATGCAAGCCCAAGATACACAGGTGCTTATCGACAATTTGAAAGCAACACTAAAAACCAAACCTGATGCTAAAAAAACCGCAAGTATCTATTCGGATTTAACGTGGTATTATTCTAGTGTTGCGATAGATTCTGCTTTATATTACGGTGGAAAAGCCCTTCAAGAATCTAAAAAATTGGGCGACTCTACTTTGATTGCTCAAGTATACAGCGATATCGGTGCGGTCTATTTTAATAAAGGGGATTTTCAAAAATCGAAAGAAAGCTATCTCTCGGCGTACACTATTCGAAAAGCTAGAAAAGATGCTAAAGGATTGGCTAAAATTAATAACAATTTAGCGAATATCTACGAGCGAACGTTTCAATACCAGTTAGCAATGCAGTCCTTTTTAGGGGCTTTAAACTATTTCGAAAGTATTGATGATCAACGCAACGTGAATATTATTAAAGGCAATATCGGATTGGTTCTCAATAAATTAAAAAATTATCCCAAAGCCATCAGCTATATCAGTCAAGTGGTTCGCTATCAGGAACAACAAAATTTACCCGATGGTTTGTGTATTTCGTGCCTAAATTTAGGCAATGCTTACCTCCAACTTAAAGATACACTCAAAGCGTTACAACAGTACAATAAAAGTTTAGAAGCGTGCACAAAAATTGGAAATAATAAAGGAATTTCAAGCGCTTTAAGCAATATCGGAAGTCTTAAATCGGATCAAAAAAAATCTAAAAAAGCGTTGTCCTATTTTACAAAATCACAACAAATTAGAGATGTCTTAAACTCTGATCTAGACAAAGCAAGTCTGCAATTAAAAGTGGCCAAGGAAGCCATCGATACGCATCAGTTTGCCAATGCAAAAGCGATACTCGACCAAGTGAAACCTGTTTTTGAAAAAGTAAATTCAAAAGAAAATTTGCTGCTGACTTATAAATTGCTGATTCCACTTTACGCCTATTTAAAGCAGCCCGATAGCGTTGGATTGTATACCGAAAAATATACGCTTTTAAAAGAAAAACTCACCGATAATTACGTTTTAAAACAAAGTTTCGAGTTAGAAACTAAATACCAAACCGCCAAAAAAGAAAAATTATTACTGCAAAAGGAAAAAGAAGCTCAAGAACAAAGAAACTTACTCCTTGCGATTTCGGCGTTGGCATTTTTTATTGCCTTAATCGGATTCCTAATTTACCGCCAACAAAAACTTAAAAATCGGCAGCAAGAACAGGAATTCCAACTCAAATCAGCCATTGCTCAGATCGAAGCTCAAAACCAATTGCAAGAACAAAGGCTCACTATTTCTCGCGATTTACACGATAATATTGGAGCGCAACTAACTTTTATTATCTCATCAGTGGATACGATTAAGTATGCGTTTGATATTCAAAATCCAAAACTCGACAGCAAATTACAGCACATTAGCAGTTTTACCAAATCGACGATTGTGGAATTGCGCGACACCATTTGGGCTATGAATTCCAATGAAATTACTTTTGAAGATTTGCGAGCACGAATACTAAACTTCATCGAAAATGCCAAAATTGCCAAAGAAACAATCGATTTTGAGTTTAAAATTGACGCCGCTTTAGACCAACTGGAATTGTCATCAGTGGTCGGAATGAACCTTTATCGCACCTTGCAAGAAGCCGTTAACAATGCTTTGAAATATGCCAATCCAAAGAAAATTGCAATCACGGTCCAAAAAATCGAAAACGCACTTTCGGTAAACATCCAGGATGATGGTGTGGGTTTCGATGCGGAAACCGTTGTGAAAGGAAACGGGTTGCTGAACATGCAAAACCGAATTGAAAGTTTGGGCGGAATTTTTACCTTGAAATCTGAACTCGGAAAAGGAACCACCATTTCCATTTTAGTAAATTTATAAACAAGTCACATGATAAAAATTGTAATCGCCGACGACAATGCTTTTTTAATTAAAGCGGTTCAGGAAAAACTGTCATTTTTTGAAGATTTTTCGGTAAAATATACCGCTTTTGACGGGATAAATTTGCTAGAAAAAATCGACAACGACCACAACATCGACCTAATTTTGATGGATATCGAAATGCCCAAAATGAACGGAATCGAAGCCACGAACGCCATCAAACAAAAATACCCGCAAATCAAAATCATCATGCTAACGGTTTTTGACAATGATGAGAATATTTTCAAATCCATCAAAGCCGGTGCCGATGGGTATTTACTCAAAGAAGTCAATCCTAAAGATTTGCAACAAGGCATCATCGACACCTTAAATGGTGGTGCCACCATGACACCTTCTATAGCCCTGAAAACACTAAAGTTGTTTCGGAATCCAGTCGATTTTGAATCGGCCACCAATCCCGAAGAAATTCAATTAACAACGCGCGAAATCGAGGTGTTGGAGCAACTCAGCAAAGGTTTAAAATACCATTTGATTGCCGAAAATTTGTTTCTTTCGGTCGGAACCATTCGGAAACACATCGAGAATATTTACACCAAATTACAAGTGCACAACAAACTGGAAGCCATCCAAAAGGCAAAAAACAACAAGCTTATTTAAAGAATTTGCGGGCATTATTTTACATTTGCCATCACTCATGACGAAACCTTCTGATCGCAAAACCGAAATCATAGCCCGTGCGGCCACCCTTTTCAAAGAAAAAGGCTACAGTGCTGTGACCGTTCGGGATATTGCCCAAGCGCTGGATATTAAAGCCGCCAGCCTCTACAACCACATCCAATCGAAACAGGAAATCCTAGTCTTAATTGTGATTGAAATTGCGGAAGAATTTACCAACACCATGGAGGCCATCGTGAATTCGCAGGAAACGGCCATTCAAAAAATCGAACGGGTCATCCAATTGCACATCGATATCACCCTTAGAAATGCTGATGCGCTAGCGTGTTTGAACAACGATTGGATGCACCTGGCCAACGAACCGTTGACGTATTTCATAAAAATGCGCGAAGAATACGAAGAGAATTTCCGAACGATTATCAAAAAAGGTATCGCCGACGGAGAAATCAAGAACCTAAACATCGAAGTCATTATCTTCTCAACACTTTCCACCTTGCGCACGCTCTATCTTTGGTACGGCAAGAAAAAAAATCTAAATCCCGAAGTGCTGAAATCCAACATGATTGAAGTGCTACTCAAAGGTGTAGTCTAATTTTCCGGGAGCTTTTTCCAGCTGTCCACTGTATTCCCAATTAACAAAAACTAAGGATGAATCCTTGTTTTTCTAAATCGGGAGATGCCGTTCCCATCTGGGCTAGGGCACGATCACATGGTACTTTATCTGCGCTTTTAAAGTAAATCAGATTCGGAAATCGGACCGCTTTTTATTTTTTCAATCGATTTCGTAACCATATTAAAATAATACTTAAATTTGCATAGCAAACTAACAATTGTTAGTTAAAATATAATTACAGGCAAAGCATGGCGAAATTTCATAGCGTAAAAGTTCTAGACAGTCAAAAAGCAACCAAAGATTGCACGGTAATTTCACTAGAAATTCCCAAAGAATTGCAATCCGAATTCCAATACAAACAAGGACAACATCTTACACTAAGAGCCACGATTGATGGAGAAGAAGTCCGTCGTTCGTATTCGCTTTGCTCAAGTCCAATTGAAAATCAATGGCAAGTAGCGATTAAAAAAATCAGCGGCGGTTTGTTTTCTACTTATGCCAACGATTCGCTAAAAAAAGGCGATACGATCGACATTATGCCGCCCAATGGCGTCTTTTTTAAAGAAATTGATCCGTCAAAACCAAAGAATTATATCGTTTTTGCAGCGGGAAGTGGCATCACACCCATTCTTTCGATTATTAAGACGCATTTGGCTTTAGAACCAAAATGTACTTTCCAGCTTTTTTATCTGAACCGAAGCGTAAAATCAATTATCTTTAAAGAAGAAATTGAATTGCTCAAAAATAAATATTTCGGACGGTTAGAAATTTTTCATTTTCTAACCAAAGAACACCGTTCCGTTGAGTTGTTCAACGGACGATTTACCCAAGAGAAATTGCAAATTCTAACCCAAAAAATCATTGATGTTCCTAACGTAGATGACTGTTTTATCTGCGGCCCAGAAGCCATGATTTTTTTGATTCGGGACGAATTGGTTGCTGCCGGTCTGCCGAAAGAAAAAATTCATTTCGAATTGTTTACTTCGGGAAATACCGAAGAAGACAAACAGCGCGTACAAAGAATCGTAGAGAAAAAAGTCACCGGAACGGAAGTCACGATTATCGATGGCGGAAAAGAATTCCACTTCACCATGGGCGAAGATTTCGACAACATTCTCGATGGTGCTTTGGCAGCAGGAGCCGATTTGCCTTTTGCCTGCAAAGGAGGCGTGTGCAGCACTTGTCGTTGCAAAGTCACCGAAGGTTCGGTAGAAATGAAATTGAATTACGCCTTAGACGAAGAGGAAGTGAAAAGAAATTATATTCTAAGCTGTCAAGCCGTTCCTACTTCTAAAAAAGTAGTGGTTGATTTTGATGCTTAAAATAGAAAATAACTAAAAAGAAAAAGTTATGTCGGAAAGAGAAATTAAAAGTTTAGAAGATCAGTTCGAAGCCCGAATCGCCAACGACGAGAAAATCGAACCGAAAGATTGGATGCCGGAGAAATACCGAAAAACACACATCCGCCAAATCTCGCAACACGCACACTCCGAAATTGTTGGCATGTTGCCCGAAGGAAATTGGATTACCAGAGCGCCTTCGTTGCGAAGAAAAGTAGCTTTGTTAGCCAAAGTACAAGACGAAGGTGGGCATGGATTGTACCTTTACAGCGCTTGTGAAACCCTCGGAATTTCGCGAGAAGAATTGTTTCGCCAACTGCATACCGGGGAAGCTAAATATTCCAGTATTTTTAATTATCCTGCCATCACTTGGGCCGATATGGGTGCCATTGGCTGGCTAGTTGACGGTGCTGCGATAATCAATCAAGTTGCCTTGATTTCAACATCCTACGGTCCATACGCCAGAGCTATGGTGCGCATTTGCAAAGAAGAAAGTTTTCACCAACGTCAAGGTTTTGAAATTATGATGACCTTGGCCAATGGAACTCCAGAACAAAAAGCAATGGCTCAAGATGCGTTAAACCGTTGGTGGTTGCCGTCGTTAATGATGTTCGGACCAACCGATGACCAATCGCCCAATACCGAGCAATCAGTAAAATGGAAACTAAAACGCAAAACCAATGACGAATTGCGCCAAGCTTTCGTAGATCAAACCGTGCCGCAAGCCAACTTAATCGGACTCACATTTCCCGACCCCGATTTAAAATGGAACGAAGAAAAGAAAGGTTACGATTTTGGTAAATTAGATTGGGACGAATTTTGGCAAGTAGTCAAAGGACACGGACCTTGCAACAAACAACGAATCTCGGCAAGAATCAATGCCTGGGAAGAGGGAAAATGGGTGCGTGACGCCGCTATGGCCTATGCCGAAAAACAAGAAAAAGCAAATTTACAAGAAGCAATATAAATTGTTGTTTGTCGCTGGTAGGGCTTTTTACCAACAACGAACAACCAAGAACTACTAAGATTATGAAAAACTGGCCACTTTGGGAAGTATTTATAAGAAGTAAAAACGGATTAGAACACCGCCATTGCGGAAGCCTTCACGCTAGTGATGCTACCATGGCATTAGAAAATGCCCGTGATGTATACACTCGTAGAATGGAAGGCGTGAGTATTTGGGTCGTTCCCTCAAGTCAAATTACAGCTTCCAATCCGGAGCAAAGTGGCGAATTATTTGACCCGGCAAAAGACAAAGCCTACCGTCATCCCACTTTTTACGAATTGCCCGACGAACTAAAACACATGTAAGATGAAAGAGCAGTTAGTGCAATACATATACGGCATCGCCGACAATTCGCTGATCTTAGGACAACGTTTGGGAGAACTTTGTGGACACGGGGCTAGTTTGGAAACCGACATTGCCTTGACTAATATTTCCTTAGATTTATTAGGGCAAACAAGAAGTTATTATCAATATGCAGCCACACTTTTAGGAGGAAATGCTACCGAAGATACCGTAGCGTTCTTAAGATCCGAAAGAGAATACAAAAACGTGCTTTTGGTAGAACAACCCAATACTGATTTTGGCTATACAATTGCTAGACAGTTTTTGTTCGATATTTTTCATCTTTCCCTATTGGAAGCATTGCAAAATAGCCAGGATGAAACGTTAGCTGCGATTGCCCAAAAAAGTATCAAGGAAGTGAGTTATCACACTCGTTTTTCTTCAGATTGGATCAAACGATTAGGCGACGGAACTACTGAAAGTCACGACAGAATTCAAAATGCCATCAATGATTTATGGGGATTCACCGATGAATTGTTTCATCAAACAGAAGCCGATAAAGCCATGCTTTCCGAAAATATCGGTGTCGATGTGATGCTTTTGAAAGCACCCTATTATAAAAAAGTAAGTGCCATTTTAGAGGAAGCTACTTTGATTACACCACAATTAGAATATTTTCAAAAAGGTGGAAAGCAAGGCATTCACAGCGAACATATGGGTTTTTTACTAGCAGAAATGCAATACATGCAACGTGCGTATCCTAACATGAATTGGTAGCCAAATGACCACAACGCAACCGGAAATAGAACACCAATTATTCGAAATTTTAGAGACAGTTTCTGATCCGGAAATTCCGGTATTGTCTATTATGGAAATGGGTGTTGTTCGAAGCGCTATAATGAAAAACGGCGTTGTTGAAGTTAGTATAACACCAACTTATAGCGGTTGCCCCGCAATGGATGTAATAGGAGACGATATCAAAAAAGCATTTCGCGACGCTGGATTCGAAGCTAAAGTTACTTTGATACTTTCACCCGCGTGGACCACAGATTGGATTACACCAAAAGGTAGAAGAGCACTAGAAAAATATGGAATAGCAGCACCATTAGAAGCAGAAGCCGACAAAGAAGCGCTATTAGGAAATAAGAAATTAATCAAATGCCCGCAATGTGGTTCCTTACAGACAAAGCTCGTGAGCCAGTTTGGATCGACCGCCTGCAAAGCACTGTTTCAATGTGAAGAGTGTCTGGAGCCATTTGATTATTTCAAATGTTTAAAATAAAAACTGCGAAAGCAGGCTAAAAATAATAGGTATGAGCAACCCTTCCATTTTATGCAAGATTGAAGACAGTATTGCATTCATTACACTCAACAGACCCGAAGTGTTTAACAGTTTCAATAGAGAAATGGCGCTATTGCTGCAAGAGACTTTAGATTCTTGTGCTACCGACGCTGCTGTTCGTGCCATCGTGATCACTGGAAATGGGAAAGCATTTTGTGCAGGTCAGGATTTAAAAGAAGTCACATCACCCGAACTCAATCCGGGTTTTCGAAAAATATTAGAAGAACATTATAATCCTATAATTCTAAAAATCCGATCCATTGAAAAACCAATCATAGCTGCCGTTAATGGGGTAGCTGCTGGTGCCGGTGCTAATATCGCTTTAGCCTGTGACATCATAGTAGCAACAGAACACGCGAGTTTTATTCAAGCCTTCAGTAAAATCGGATTGATTCCCGACAGTGCTGGAACGTTCTTCTTACCCAGAATTGTAGGGTTTCAAAGAGCCTCAGCATTGATGATGCTTGGCGATAAGGTGACCGCTCAAGAAGCCTTTACTTTGGGGATGATTTATAAAATCTATCCGTATGCTTTTTTTGAAGAAGAAGTAAAAACACTAGCTCTTGTTTTAGCAAAAATGCCGACGTTGGCTTTAGGATTAACCAAACGATTGCTAAACCAGTCCATGACCAATTCGTTAGAACAACAATTGGCATTGGAAAGTGATTTACAAATTGCAGCAAGCTCCTCTAATGATTACAAGGAAGGCGTAACCGCTTTTGTAGAAAAAAGAACACCCACTTTTAAAGGGAATTAATAGAATTTGCGATGAAATTGAAATCGTAAAACGTAAATCGTACCTCAAATATGAACATAGCTATAATCGGTTCAGGCACTATGGGAAGTGGTATTGCACAAGTTGCCGCAACTTCGGGTTGTATTGTACGCTTGTATGATACGAGTTCAGAAGCGCTTTCCAAAAGCAAAACCAATCTCGAGACCACTTTATCCAAATTGGTTGAAAAAGGAAAAATAGCCGAAACCGAGAAAACAAGAATAGCCGCAAATATTTCCTACGTGACCACTTTAAGTGCGTTATCGCATTCTGATTTGGTGATTGAAGCCATCGTCGAAAATATCGAAGTCAAGCGAAAGCTGTTTTCGGAACTAGAAGGCTATGTCGCTCAGGATACCATTCTAGCATCGAACACTTCGTCACTATCCATCGCTTCCATTGCCGCCTCTTGCCAAAAACCAGAACGTGTCATTGGAATTCACTTTTTTAATCCAGCGCCGTTAATGCAATTGGTAGAAGTGATTCCGGCAGTGCAAACTAGCGAGGAAGTACTAACCAAAACCATTCAAATTATTACCGATTGGAAGAAAGTAGTAGCCGTAGCCAAAGATACTCCGGGATTTATAGTCAATCGAGTCGCACGACCATTTTACAGCGAAGCCTTACGCATTTACGAAGAAGGAATTGCTGACTTTGCCACTATTGATGAGGCGATGAAATCGATTGGAGGTTTCCGAATGGGGCCTTTCGAATTGATGGATTTTATAGGAAACGATGTCAATTATGCCGTGACAGAATCTGTTTTCACCGCGTTTTATTTTGATCCACGATACAAACCGTCGTTCACTCAAAAGCGATTGAGTGAAGCGGGTTATTTCGGAAGAAAATCAGGAAAAGGGTATTACGACTATCAAGAGGAAACTACCGCATTAGCACTTCCATCTCAGGATTCCGTTTTATTGCAAAATATCTTCGATAGAGTGTTGGTCATGCTAATCAACGAAGCTGCCGATGCTTTGTTTTGGAACGTCGCTTCCACCAAAGACATCGATAATGCTATGACCAAAGGAGTGAATTATCCAAAAGGGCTATTGGCCTGGGCCGATGAAAAAGGAATTTCTTGGTGCGTTGAACAACTAGATTCGCTCTACGAAGAATATCACGAAGACCGCTACCGATGCAGTGCGTTACTCCGGAAAATGAACCGAGAAAATAAAACGTTTTACTAATGGAAGGAACAGCCATTCCATACAAAATGCTATCGCTCGACCCATTTAGCCAATGGCTTGGGATTGAAATTCTCGAATGTGAAATCGGTCACTGCAAACTTGGAATGACCATTCGCAAAGAAATGCTAAACAGCATGGGAAAAGCGCACGGTGGAATCACCTATTCGTTGGCCGATACTGCTTTTGGGTTTTCGGTAAACACCAATGGTAGATTTGCGGTTTCGATAGAGACGTCCATCAATCATATTGAAGCCTTAGAAGAAGGCGATCATATTGTCGCTACAGCAACCCTAGAAAGTTTAAAGAACAAAGTAGGATTTTACATTATCGAAATAAAAAAAGAAAACACATTAGTTGCTTTGTTCAAAGGCGTTGCCTACCGAACAAGCAAAGAGTGGGAATAGCAATTAAAAGAAAATGGAAGCATACATCATAGACGGAGTGCGAACTCCAATCGGAAGTTATCAAGGAACGTTAGCCACCGTTCGTCCGGACGATTTGGGCGCTTTAGTGATTAAAACGGTTGTCGAGAATAATCCCAGCATTCCCAAACATTCCTATGATGATGTCATCATGGGGTGCGCTAATCAAGCCGGAGAAGACAATCGAAATGTCGCTAGAATGGCCTTGCTTTTAGCAGGTTTGCCTTATACCGTTCCCGGAGAAACCGTGAATCGCTTGTGCAGTTCGGGTTTATCCGCTATTATCCATGCGAGTCAAGCGATTAAAGCGGGTGATGGCCATGTTTTTATTGCCGGTGGTATCGAGAACATGACGCGTGGACCACTTGTGATTTCAAAACCAGCCGCCGCTTTTGGAACCGATTCAAAAATGTACGATTCTAGTTTCGGATGGCGTTTTATCAATCCGAAATTACACGAAATGTATGGCACGGACGCTATGGGTGAAACCGCTGAAAATTTGGTCGAAAAATACAACATCACCAGAGAAGATCAAGATGCCTTTGCCTTAAACAGTCAAATGAAAGCCACACAAGCACAGCAATCGGGTCGTTTTGCAAAGGAAATTGTACCGGTAACTATTCCACAACGAAAAGGAGAACCTGTTGTTTTTTCTCAAGATGAATTCATTAAATCGAATACAACAAAAGAAGGATTGTCCAAGTTGCGATCGGCCTTCAAAAAAGACGGTAGTGTCACTGCTGGAAATTCCTCAGGCCTAAACGACGGAGCCGCAGCCACCATCATTGCCTCCGAAGAAGCTGTAAAAAAATACAATCTGAAACCATTAGCCCGAATCGTAAGTTCAGCAGTGGTTGGTGTAGAACCAAGAATCATGGGAATCGGCCCAGTCGAAGCGACCTACAAAGCGTTAGCCAAAGCCAATCTAACCCTGAAAGACATCGACATTATTGAATTGAACGAAGCCTTCGCAGCACAAAGTATCGCGTGCATCAGAGAATTGGGCTTGCACGATAACGACCCAAGAATCAATCCGAATGGAGGAGCTATCGCTATCGGTCATCCGCTAGGGGTTACCGGAGCTAGAATTGCCTATTCCGCAGCCTTAGAATTGCAACTAACTGGAAAACGGTACGCATTAATTACGATGTGCATCGGAGTGGGTCAAGGGTATGCGGCGATAATAGAAAGAGTATAAAAACAAAACCTTTGCAAACCTTGAGAGCTTTGCGGTTAAAAATAAAGGCATGAACAAAACACAACACTACGTACTAGGAAAATGGACTTCAGCAACAGCAGACGGAAAACCCTCTTTTGATGCAGTTACAGGTGAATTCATAGCGGAAACTTCGGTAGAAGGATTAGATATTCCAGCCATTTTGCATTACGGAAGAACCAAAGGCGGGGAGCAATTGCGTAAAATGACGTTCCAAGAAAGAGGGAACATGATCAAGAAATTGGCGATGTATCTCACCAAGCGGAAAGAGCAATTTTACGAAATCAGTTACCGAACCGGAGCGACAAGAGTAGACAGTTGGATTGATATCGAAGGCGGATTCGGAAATCTATTCGCCAATGCCTCGCTTCGAAAATTATTTCCAAACCAACCGTACCATGTAGAAGGCGATGCCATCGATTTATCCAAAGGCGGACGTTTCATGGCACACCACATTCTCGTTCCCAAAAAAGGAGTAGCCATTCACATCAATGCCTTTAATTTCCCCATCTGGGGCATGCTAGAAAAGTGCGCCGTCAATTGGATGGCGGGAATGCCAGCCGTTGTTTTACCAGCGCCGGTTACCGCTTACCTAACGGAAGCAGTGGTAAAAGAAATCATAGCCTCAAACATTTTACCGGATGGCGCTTTGCAATTAATTTGTGGTACCGCCAAAAACATTTTCGATACCGTGGAAAGCCAAGATGTCATCACGTTTACGGGTTCGGCAGCCACAGGACGATTGCTAAAAGCCCATCCTAGAATTATTCAAGAAGCCGTTCCTTTTACGATGGAAGCCGATTCTTTAAATGCGTCAATTTTAGGAGCCGATGCAATTCCTGGAACACCCGAATTCGATTTGTTTATCAACCAAGCCCGAAGCGAAATCACCGTAAAATGTGGTCAAAAATGTACTGCGATTCGCCGAATGATTGTACCAGAAAATCTAATAGAAGACGTTCAAATTGCTTTAGGAAAAGCGCTAGACAAAGTAACGATTGGTGACCCAAGATTAAAAGAAGTCCGCATGGGCGCCTTAGTCAGCAAAGATCAAGTTCAGGTTTTAAAAAACAGAATTGGCGAATTGTCAAAATCAGCGCAAATAGTATACGGCGATTTGGAAAACATAAACCTAATCGGTGCTACTGAAAAAGGAGCTTTCGTCAATCCAATACTACTTCGAGAAGACCAACCATTCCAAAATACTGCTGTTCATGAAATCGAAGCCTTCGGACCCGTTTCCACTTTAATGCCATACAAAACTTTAGACGAAGCGGTTGAACTCGCCCAAATGGGAAAAGGTTCTTTAGTATCGTCTATCGTAACCAATAGCGACGAAATCGCCAAAGAGTATGTTATCAACGCCGCTTCTCATCACGGACGGATTTTAGTATTGAACCGAGAAAACGCCAAACAAAGCACTGGTCACGGTTCGCCATTGCCCTTGCTAGTGCACGGTGGCCCTGGTCGCGCTGGAGGTGGAGAAGAAATGGGCGGGGTTCGCGGAATTACACATTACATGCAACGGTGCGCCATTCAAGGGTCGCCAACCACATTGACCGAAATCACTGGCATTTATCAGCCGAATTCCAAATACAAAGAAACCACGCAACATCCGTTTCAATACCATTGGGAAGACATCCAACCGGGCATGTCCATCAAAACCCACAATCGGACTGTTACGGATACCGATATTATCAGTTTCGCCAACATCACGTGGGATCATTTCTACGCACACACCGATATTACGTCCTTAGACGGTAGCATCTTCAAAAAGAGAACGGCGCATGGTTATTTCATTTTAGCCGCTGCCGCCGGACTGTTCGTCTATCCAAACAAAGGCCCCGTTGCCGCGAATTACGGACTAGAAGAATGCCGATTTTTACGCCCAATCTATCACAATGACACGGTTTACGTGCGCTTAACATGCAAACAAAAAATAGACCGAGACGTAGCCTCTGCCGAGCATCCGAGCGGCATTGTGAAATGGTTCGTGGAGGTTTTTGATACCGAAGACGAATTGGTTGCCGTAGCCACGATTCTAACCATGGTGCAAAAAAAGCAAGAAGTATTCACCGAAATGACCGAAGCCAAAATTCAAGAGTGTTTGAACAAAATAACAGCAAACATCAAACCCAAATGGGGAACGATGTCGCCGCAGCACATGATCGAGCATTTAGAATACGGCTACCGAATCGCATCCGGACAAATTCAAGATTTCGATATCAAAACGCCAGAAAAAATCCTAGATAAAGTGCACAACACACTCTACGATTATACCAAAATGCCTGCGAATTTCGAATTTCCACTAGCCGAAAAATCAAAAATAAACGAAGTCAAACATCCCGATCTAGAGACCGCCAAACAGAAAATGCTAGAAGCCCGATCCGAATATCTGGCACATCACAAACAACATCCCGACAGCATCCTAAAAAATGCCGTCTTCGGAGCAATGAACCGCTACGAGTGGTATTTACTAGAACGAAAACATCTAAATCATCATTTCGAACAATTCGGAATTTTAGAGTAGAAGCCGGGAACCTGCTGTACGCTCTTATCTTTTACGGCGAACGCCGCCGCAAAAGGATAACCGCTGCCATCAGGGCTAGGACTCAAAGGAATTAAGAAACAATAAATAAAGGTTGAAACCAATCGGAAGTATCCGACAACCATCAACCATCAACCATCAACCAACAACCAAATGGAACCCTACGTAAAACAAACGATCGAAAACCAAATCGCCACCATCGAGTTCTTTCATCCCGAACAGAATTCCTTGCCAGGTGATATTCTAGCACAACTTACCGAAACCATCACCAATGCTGGAAAAAATGACGACATCAAAGTCATCATTCTGCAAAGCGGTGGCGACCGAACGTTTTGCGCCGGAGCGAGTTTCAAGGAATTAGTAGCCATCAACGATGCCGCCACTGGAAAAGTTTTCTTCTCCGGATTTGCCAACGTAATCAACGCACTGCGAAAATGCCCGAAATTCATCATTGGAAGAATTCAAGGAAAAACCGTAGGAGGCGGGGTCGGAATTGCAGCCGCTACCGATTATTGTATGGCAACCCAATTTGCTTCCATCAAATTAAGTGAACTCAACGTAGGCATCGGACCCTTCGTAGTTTCCCCAGCCATCGAAAGAAAAATGGGATTGGCCGCGATGTCACAAATCGCAATTGATGCCAATACGTTTTACGATGCCGAATGGGCAAAAGCCAAAGGCCTTTTTACCGAAGTATACGAAACCATGGACGAGCTAGATCAATACGTAAAAGCATTTGCCGAACACCTTTGCAACTACAATCCAGAAGCCATGACCGAAATGAAAAAAGTATTTTGGCGCGGCACTGAAGATTGGGACAACTTATTAGCCGAAAGAGCCGCCATCAGCGGAAGATTGGTATTGTCTGATTTTACGAAAGAAACACTAAAGAAGTTTAAATAAGGGTTGTAGGTTTTAAGTTGTAGGTTAAAATTGACTAACATACAACTTATAACATACAACATACAACGAAAAAAATGATCTACGAATTCAAAGGATTTATCCCCGTCATCCACGAAAGCAGTTTCATTCACCCACAAGCGGCGGTGACTGGAAACGTGATTATTGGCAAAGACGTTTATGTGGGTCCGGGTGCAGCAATTCGCGGTGATTGGGGTGAAATCATTATTGAAGACGGTTGCAATGTGCAAGAGAATTGTACGATTCACATGTTTCCAGGAAAGACCATGACACTGAAAGCAGGAGCACACATTGGTCATGGAGCGATTATTCACGGAGCCAACATCGGAGCCAATAGTTTAATCGGAATGAACGCCGTGATTATGGACGATGTGACCGTTGGAGACGAATGCATCATCGGTGCTTTAGCTTTCGTAAAAGCAGGAACCCAAATTCCGAATCGGAAAATGGTAGTCGGAAATCCAGCCGTAATTATCAAAGACGTAACCGAGGATATGATCGATTGGAAAACCAAAGGCACGGCTTTGTATCAGCAATTGCCAAAAGAATGCTATGATACTTTAAAACCAGTCGAACCTTTACGAGAAATCCCAAAAGACCGACCTACGCAAGAAGCGTTTTACAAAACTTTAGAAGAATTCAAGAAAAAATAATATGCCAATAGTCGAATTCAAAATGCCCAAAATGGGCGAAAGCATCGCCGAAGCGACAATCCTCAATTGGTTAAAATCCGTTGGAGATACTGTAGCCGCCGAAGAAACGATTCTCGAAGTGGCTACAGATAAAGTCGATAGCGAAGTGGCAGCACCGTGTTCCGGTGTAATTACCGAGATTCGTTTTCAAAAGAACGAAGTCGTTCCGGTTGGAACAGTTTTGGCATTGATTGATTCCGATGGCGCTACCGAAGGCAAGAAAATCACCATTGGAAAGACGGAACACGTAAAGGCTCCAGCCGCTGAGGCGAAAAAGAGTCCGGCACCAGTAAAAGTGAAGTCGAATCCCGATGCCTTCCTCTCGCCATTAATCATCAGCATTGCGCAAAAAGAAAACCTGTCGCTAGAAGAAGTACAAAGTATTCCCGGTTCCGGTGCCGACGGGCGCATTCAAAAAAGCGATGTTTTCAATTACTTAAAGAATCGAAAATATCCAATTCAACGCCAACCATCAACCAACAACCAACAACCATCAACCAACAACCAACAACCAACAACCAATTACCCGAAACCCAAAATCAATTTCGTAGAAGGAAAAGACCGAATCGTAGAAATGGATCGCATGCGCAAAATGATTGCCGATCACATGGTGTATTCGAAACAAACGTCGCCTCACGTAACGTCCTATCTTGAGATTGACGTAACGGATTTGGTGAATTGGCGCAATGCGAACAAAGACGATTTTCAAAAGAAGTACCAAGAAAAACTCACGTTCACACCACTGTTTGTGGACGCAGTAGCCAAAGGAATCCAAGATTTTCCAATGATTAATGTTTCCGTGGATGAGAAAAACATTATCGTTCATAGCGATATCAATATCGGAATGGCAACTGCATTGCCTTCTGGAAACTTGATTGTTCCCGTAGTAAAAAATGCCAACGAAAAGAATTTAGTCGAATTGGCGAAAACCGTCAATCAATTAGCGGAAAGTTCTAGAACGAATAAATTGAAACCAGAAGAAATACAAGGAAGCACGTTTACGATTTCGAATGTGGGCACCTTTGGAAGCTTGATGGGAACGCCGATTATCAACCAACCGGAAGTAGCGATTTTGGCCTTTGGAATCATCAAAAAGCGCGCGGAAGTCATTACCACCGAAAAAGGAGATGAAATCGCCATTCGCAGCATGATGTTCCTTTCGCTTTCCTTCGATCACCGAGTTGTAGACGGATTCTTAGGCGGTTCTTTCTTGCGAAAAGTAGGCGATTATTTAGAACAATTTGACCCCAAAACCCAACTATAATTCCATTTTTAAACACTACCAAAAGCATGTCATACCACATCAAAATTACACCAAGTACCGATTCTAAAATTAAGGAAGTTGATATTAATAACATTCCCATGGGCGTGAGTTTCACCGACCATATGTTTGTTTGCGACTATCAAAACGGCGCGTGGGTTAACCCAAGAATCGAACCTTTAGCTTTAATACCGACGCATCCAGCCGCGATGGCGTTGCATTACGGACAAGCCATTTTTGAAGGATTGAAAGCCACTATGGGCAAAAACAATACACCATTATTGTTTCGTCCTGATAAGAATGCGAAGCGCATGAATGTCAGTGCCGATCGTATGGGAATGCCAGCCTTTCCCGAAGATTTGTTCGTAGAAGGATTGAAAAAATTAGTAGCCCTAGAAAAAAATTGGGTGCCTACGCAAGAAGGAAGCTCGTTGTATTTGCGTCCGTTTATGTATGCCGATGAAGCGTTTATCGGAATGCGCGCCGCCACGAGTTTCAAATTTATTATCATGGCGTCGCCTGCCGGACCATTTTTCAGCAGAAAAATAAAATTGTACGCCGAAACCAAATACGTTCGCGCCGTTAATGGAGGAACCGGAGAAGCCAAAGCTGCTGGGAATTATGCCGGAGCCATTCGCCCCACAGAATTTGCCAAAGCCAAAGGCTACGATCAAGTGCTTTGGTTGGATGCTCACGATTTTGAATTCATTCAAGAAGTCGGCACCATGAACATTTTCTTTAAAATCGCCGGAAAATTTATTACCCCCGATTTGAGCGGTTCCATTTTAGCGGGCGTGACTCGTATGAGCGTAATTGACTTATTGCGTGCCAAAGGATTTGAAGTGGTTGAACGCCCGATTACCATGACTGAAATTAAAGCCGCTGCTGAAAATAAAACGTTGGAAGAAGCTTTCGGAGTGGGCACTGCGGTTGGAATTGCGCTGATTGAGGAAATTGGCAACATGGATTTTGCCATTAAATTACCAGAGGAAAATCCTGTGGGTGAAGATTTGAAACAGAATTTTCACGACCTAAAAGTGCAGCATATAGAAGACCAATTTGGCTGGATAGTTCCGGTAGAATAACCTAACGAAAAACCCTAGCCCCGATAGTAGTGGAAATCTCCCGGTTTTTAGAAAAATAGATTTTCAAATCTAATTTTTCTTAATCGGGAATTGCAACGGATAGCGGGAATAGCTCCTAATAAAAAACATGAATACGATTACTAAAGCGACTTTAGAAAAAGCATTTGCAACCATGGCCACTGCGAAAGCGATGACCGATTTGTATGAGGCCAATTTCAAAATTGTTTCGAAATATGTGCATGCGACTTCTCGCGGGCATGAAGCGATTCAAATTGCGGTGGCGATGCAGTTGTTGCCTCAAGATTATGCATTTCCGTATTATCGGGACGACGCGATGTTGCTCGGCATCGGCATGCAACCTTACGATTTGATGTTGCAATTGATGGCGAAACGAGACGATCCGTTTTCGGGCGGACGCACCTATTATTGTCACCCGAGTTTGCGCGATGCCGACAAACCTAAAATTCCGCACCAATCTTCGGCAACGGGAATGCAAGCAATTCCTGCAACGGGCGCGGCGATGGGATTTTGGTACAAAGAAAACATCGGGATTGAAGATAAAGATCAAGAGAAACCGATTGTGGTTTGCTCGTTAGGCGATGCCTCAGTGACCGAAGGCGAAGTAGCAGAAGCTTTTCAAATGGCAGCGTTGAAGCAATTGCCGATTTTGTATTTGGTGCAAGATAATGGTTGGGATATTTCGGCAAATGCCAAAGAAACGCGAGCGCAAAATGCGTTTGAATATGCTCAAGGCTTTCACGGCATTGAGGCGATTTCGATTGATGGCGCCAATTTCACCGAAAGTTATGTGACGATTCAAAAGGTGTTGCAGACGATGCGTTCGGAACGGCGACCGTTTTTGGTGCATGCGAAAGTTCCTTTACTAAACCATCACACTTCGGGTGTTCGAATGGAATGGTACCGCGATGATTTGGAAGAAGCACAGTCTCGTGATCCTTTTCCGGTTTTGCAACAACAATTGTTGGAGGCGGGATTTACAACACAAGAAATTTCAAAAATAGAACAAAAAGCGATTGCAAAAGTGCAAGCCGATTTTGACAAAGCACAACTGGCTGAAGATCCAAAACCAGAAGATTTATTCACGCATGATTTTGCACCAACGCCCATTGCTGAAGAAGTAGGAGAGCGAAGTCCATTGCGAGAAGACAAAGTCGTGATGGTAGATTGTGCTTTATTTGCCGTAGAAGAACTGATGAAAAAGCATACGGAATGCTTGCTATACGGACAAGACGTAGGCGGCCGATTGGGCGGTGTTTTTAGAGAAGCGGCTACTTTGGCTCAGAAGTTTGGAGACGAACGTGTTTTCAATACGCCGATTCAAGAAGCGTTTATCGTGGGTTCAACCGTTGGTATGTCGGCAGTTGGCTTAAAACCAATTGTTGAAGTTCAGTTTGCCGATTACATTTGGCCAGGATTGAATCAGTTGTTTACCGAGGTGAGTCGGTCTTGTTATTTAACCAATGGGAAATGGCCCGTAAGCATGATTTTGCGAGTTCC
>Ga0208124_100096_pt1 | contig 54564 bp, 55 predicted proteins | sample LakWasM104_HOW12_2_FD_183922 | JGI IMG/M metagenome (GOLD analysis project Ga0208124, IMG submission 183922) | Freshwater sediment methanotrophic microbial communities from Lake Washington under simulated oxygen tension - Sediment Metagenome... | ecosystem: Environmental > Aquatic > Freshwater >...
CCTAGCGATTAACTTGCTTCTTTTGGTTGCGATTCTATCCATGCTGCAAGCAACGTTAACTCTACCAGGCTTGGCAGCGATTGCATTGGCACTTGGTATGGCGATTGATGCCAACGTGTTAATTAATGAACGTATTCGTGAAGAGTTGCGTAATGGCAACACGCCACAAGCAAGTATTCATGCTGGTTACGAGCGTGCTTGGGATACCATTCTAGACTCAAACGTAACCACACTGATTGCAGGTTTGGCCTTATTCATGTTTGGTACTGGTCCAATTAAAGGCTTTGCGGTAGTACACGTTTTGGGCATTTTGACTTCAATGTTTAGTGCGGTGTTGGTATCACGCGCAATAGTGAACTTGATTTACGGTTATCGCCGTAAGCTAACTAAGTTGTCAATTGGTCAAATTTACAAAGGCTAAGCAAGAGTAAACAGTCTCAAACAAATGCAATCTAAATTTTAAGAGTAAAAAATTATGGAATTATTTAGAATCAAAAAAGATATTCCCTTTATGAGTTACGGTCGCCTGACGACTGCAATTTCATTGGTGACATTCATATTAGCCGTTGTATTTTTAGCGACTCGTGGATTGAATTTCGGCGTAGATTTCACTGGCGGCACCGTAATGGAAGTGAACTATCCGCAAGCGGCGAATCTTGAAAGCGTTCGTAAAGCGGTTGATAGCATAGGCTTGAAAGAAGCAACTGTTCAAAACTTCGGTTCAAGCCATGATGTATTGATTCGCCTACCAGTTAAAACTGGCGTTTCAGTGGCTAAACTTTCTGAGGAAGTAAAAGCGACGTTAGTCGCAGCAGATTCTACTGCTGAGGTGCGCCGCGTAGAGGCAGTAGGCGCTCAAGTAGGTGACGAGCTTTATGAAAATGGTGGTTTAGCGCTATTTTTCGTCAGCTTAGGCATTATGCTTTACCTATGGTTACGCTTTGAATGGCGTTTTGCCGTGGCTGCTATTATCGCCAACATGCATGACGTGGTGATCATTTTAGGTTTTTTTGCGTTCTTCCAATGGGAGTTCAACTTAACAGTATTGGCTGCGATTCTAGCTGTTCTTGGCTACTCAGTGAATGAATCCGTAGTGGTGTTTGACCGAGTACGTGAAAACTTCCGCAAAATGCGTAAAGCTAGCGTGGTTCAAGTGATTGATAACGCGATTACTCGCACTATGTCTCGTACCATTATCACGCATACTATGACGCAGACTATGGTCGGCTCAATGTTGCTATTCGGTGGCGAAGTCTTGCATAACTTCGCATTAGCATTAACGATTGGTATTTTGTTCGGTATTTACTCTTCAGTATTGGTCGCTTGTCCAATCGCTATGTGGCTAGGCGTTAATCGCGCCAACTTAATTGGTGATGTCGAGAAAAAAGAAGGCGGAAAGAAAGAAGTGGTGGTTGAACCTGACCCATCAGAATTCGCTTCTTAAAGATTACATAAACTTCAAATAAATCAATCAAGTGCAGATATATTGCACTTGATTTTTTACCCCTCTGCCGTATACACTCTGTTTATCTTACATCTCACAAATTAGATCCCATTGGATAATATTTCCTTAAGCTCGCAGTTTGGCATTCTGGTATTGCTACTGCTGTGTACTGCTTTTTTCTCAATCTCAGAAACCAGCCTTATGTCAGTCAACCGTTATCGGATGAAACATTTGGCAAGGCAAGGCCATCGTGGTGCACGATTAGCCAGTGTATTACTATCGAAAACTGACAAACTATTAGGCGTTATTCTACTGGGCAACACGCTCTGTATTGTGGGCTCATCAGCCTTAGAAGTGGTCATCAGCCATCAATTATTTGGTGAGGGTGAGTACGTTCTTGCGGCAGGATCACTTGCGCTGACATTCGTCATTTTAGTGTTTAGCGAAATATCTCCCAAAGTGATAGCTGCAGCCCATCCTGAAAAGTTCGCCTTTGCCTGCAGTTACTTGCTTTACCCTTTGCTTTGGCTGTTTAACCCTATCGTTTCATTCGTCAATCTTTTTGTTAAAGGCTTTATGTATTTATTGGGCATGAAAGCCAATTTTGCAGAAGCGCATCACGCTGTCACTACAGAAGAGTTGCGTAGTATCGTCACTGATGCAGGCCACTTCATTCCTAAAAAGCACAGGTCAATTTTATTAAATCTATTTGATTTAGAAAAGATTACCGTCGATGACGTGATGACCGCTCACACATTGGTAGAAAGCATAGACTTCGACGCACCGCTTGATGAAATTATGCAGCAGATTTCGAATAGCCAACACACGCGCTTACCAGTTCGACAAGGCGAAAACGAAGAAATTATCGGCATACTGCATCTGCGTAAAGTGATGTCCCAATTGCGTGCGCATCATGAAAGCGACGACTTTGATAAAGAGATTCTACGCGAAGTCATAGCCGAGCCTTACTTTGTACCATCAGGCACGCCCCTTTATACGCAGATTCAGCAGTTTCAAGAAAAGCAGCAACGTGTGGCTCTGGTGGTAGATGAATACGGCGAGTTTAAAGGTCTGGTGACTTTAGAAGATATTTTAGAAGAAATGATAGGTGATTTCACAACGCAATCACCTTCTCGATTAGGCAGTTACCGTCAAGATGAAGATGGTGGATGGATTGTAGATGGTAGTAGTACCCTACGCGACTTGAATAAGAAGTTAAAACTAAACCTGCCACTTGAAGGTCCGCGCACGATCAATGGTCTAATTCTAGAGCATTTTGAAGATATTCCAGAGTCTAACACCAGCTTTAAAGTAGGTACGCACGTAATAGAAATAATCCAGACGCAAGACCGTATTGTTAAAAGCGTTAAAATCTTCCCTTAAAGCATCGTTCTACTTTACTCCGCCCTAACCAATACAGGCCTGCTCTACTCGGTGTAGCCTGATTCAAACTCAATAACTCACATAAAATAATTGCTGACAATCAGCCGCTATTTTGCACGTTTATTCCACGCAATGAATTTTATTTAATGATTTACGATAACCCTATTGAAATTGGGCTTGAAATTTCTGTGGTTTGGCTCAAAATAGGTTCATATGAGCCAGTTACAGAAAAACGCCAAGCCCTTTGAAAATGATGTTGCACTTAAACCTGAAGTGGCGAAGCCCAAGTTGCCGCCTATGTTTAATGTTTTGTTATTAAACGACGACTACACCCCTATGGAGTTTGTTGTTGAGTGTATAGAGCGTTTTTTTAACAAAAGCCGTGAACAAGCGACGCAAATTATGCTCAAAGTACATACAGAGGGCTTAGCAGTGTGTGGGGTATACCCACAAGATATTGCAGAAACAAAAATGAATCAAGTACTTAGCTACGCAAGAGATCAGCAGCATCCTTTGCAGTGCGTAACAGAACCAGCTTAGCATCTGCTTTTATGCTAAACACTGATAAGCGAATGAATGCGAATCAGCATTGAAACTGCAATATTGAAATATGGAATTTAAATTTAGAGGGTTATGAAATGATTGCTCAAGAGTTAGAAGTTAGCCTTCACATGGCATTTATGGACGCTAGACAAAAGCGTCATGAGCTCATTACGGTTGAGCATTTGCTACTTGCCATGATAGACAACCCAACCGCAGCCGAAGTGATGCGGGCATGCGGTGCGAAATTAGAGGTATTACGCACCGAGCTAAACCAATATATTGAAGAGCACACGCCAACACTGGGTGGTCAAGAGGATGTTGATACGCAACCTACATTAGGTTTTCAACGTGTAATTCAACGTGCGATGTTACATGTCCAATCTTCTGGTAAAAAAGAAGTAACTGGCGCTAACGTGCTGGTCGCAATCTTTGGTGAAAAAGACTCTCATGCAGTATTTTTCTTGCATCAACAAGGCGTAACGCGTTTAGACGTAGTGAATTTCATTTCACACGGCGTATCAAAAATTGGTGAAACCGCGAAACCTGAAGGCGCTGATACAGAGGCTGATGTTGAGGCTTCTCCAGCTGGTGCACTTGAAAATTACACACTCAATTTAAATGCGCAAGTTGCTGCGGGCAAAATAGATCCGCTCATTGGTCGAGGCCCTGAACTTGAACGCGTTGTACAAACACTATGCCGTCGCCGTAAAAACAACCCACTATTAGTTGGTGAGGCTGGCGTAGGTAAAACGGCGATCGCTGAAGGCTTAGCACGTCGTATCGTGGAAAAAGATATCCCTGAGGTGTTAGCTAATGCCACGGTTTATTCACTGGATATGGGCGCATTGCTGGCTGGTACAAAATACCGTGGTGACTTTGAGCAACGCTTAAAAGCGGTAATGAAGCAACTTGCTGAAAATCCAGATGCCATTTTGTTTATTGACGAGATTCACACCTTGATAGGCGCAGGTTCAGCCAGCGGCGGCACTTTGGATGCTAGCAACTTGTTAAAACCAGCATTATCAAACGGTACGCTCAAATGCATAGGCGCGACGACTTATCAAGAGTATCGTGGTATTTTTGAAAAAGATCATGCGCTATCACGTCGCTTCCAAAAGGTCGATGTGACTGAACCTAGCGTTGCTGAAACCATTGAAATCTTGAAAGGTTTGAAATCAAGATTCGAAGAGCATCACGGGGTGAAATACTCAGCGTCTGCGCTAACTACAGCGGCCGAGCTTTCTGCTAAATACATTAATGACCGCCATTTGCCAGATAAAGCAATTGACGTGATTGATGAGGCTGGTGCTGCGCAACGTATCTTGCCGAAATCTAAACAGAAAAAAGTAATTGGCAACAAAGAGATTGAAGACATCATTGCCAAGATCGCTCGTATTCCGCCTAAAAACATATCTGCGGATGACAGAAGTGCACTTAAAACACTTGAACGCGATTTAAAAGCCGTGGTGTTTGGTCAAGACAATGCTATTGAAGCACTTACCTCTGCCGTTAAAATGGCACGTAGTGGCTTAGGTGGCAACAACAAACCTGTTGGTAGCTTCTTATTTAGCGGCCCGACTGGTGTGGGTAAAACTGAAGTGGCTAAGCAATTGGCTTACATCATGGGCATTGAATTGATTCGCTTCGATATGAGTGAATACATGGAACGCCATGCCGTGAGCCGCTTGATTGGTGCGCCTCCTGGCTATGTAGGTTTTGAGCAAGGCGGTTTGATGACCGAAGCGATTACGAAGCATCCGTATTGCGTATTGTTGCTTGATGAGATTGAGAAAGCGCATCCTGATATTTTCAACATTCTGTTGCAAGTGATGGATCACGGCACGCTCACAGACAATAATGGCCGCAAAGCCGACTTTAGAAACGTCACGATTATCATGACAACTAATGCTGGCGCAGAGAACCTGTCTAAAGCAAACATTGGCTTTACCAATGCGAAACAAGCAGGCGATGAGCAAGCGGATATTAAACGCTTATTCTCACCTGAGTTCCGTAACCGTTTAGATGCAACCGTGTCATTCGCGGCATTGTCACAAGACATTATCATTCGTGTGGTTGATAAATTCTTGATCCAATTAGAAGACCAATTGCATGATAAAAAAGTGGAAGTGACTTTTAGTGATGCATTGAAAGCTTACTTGGGCAAAAAAGGTTTTGATCCATTGATGGGTGCAAGACCAATGGCTAGATTGATTCAAGATACGATTCGCAAGGCGCTTGCCGATGAATTACTGTTTGGCAAACTAGCCAACGGTGGCAGCGTACATGTGGACATCGATAGCAAAGATGAAGTGAAATTGATTTTTGCTGATGATAAAGCACCTTCAGAAAGCGCCTTAGCAGAAGTTTAACTTTGCATCTTTTCTAGCAGCACAATTAACAGCCAGCTTATTCAATATAAGTTGGCTGTTTTTCCATCACGCTGATAAACAATTCAGAATCAACCAGCCTATTTAGCCATGCCTGCAATTTTGGATAAGACGCGGTTTCAAACCAAGCTGCATCTACCGCAGCAAACTGGCGTACAAATGGGAAGATTGCAATATCCGCCAAGCTAGGCGCTGCGCCGAACAAATAGACATTCTCAAGTAGTAGGTTTTCAAGTTTCTGCAAAAAGTCTTCACCCTCTGTACGATGCTGTATTTGCGTTTTACTTGGGTAACGTTCAGGATACTTGTAAGCATCTAAAGCCTGCTTAAACGCAGTATCATTTTCCGAAATGAGTGTATCAGCAACCTGATGAATACTGGCTCCTAGAGCATGCTGCTGCAATGCCCAATGCATAATATCCAAGCTCTGCTCAATCACTGTTCCATCTTGCAAAACCATTACTGGCACGGTGGCTTTAGGCGAAACTTGCAACATGTGGGCTGGTTTATCGCGTAATGAGACTTCACGAATCTCAACATCAATTCCAGCCAGCTTAAGTGCCATCCGCGCACGCATGGCGTAAGGACAGCGGCGGTATGAATATAGAATTGGTAAAGCCATTGCGCTTTTAAACTATCCGAGCGTTTTACAAATATCGTGTACTAGCTTTGGTCCTTTATAAATCAGCCCGCTATACACTTGCACAAGATCTGCCCCCACTGCGACTTTTTCAACAGCATCCGCTCCGCTCAAAATACCGCCCACACCAATAATTGGCAAAGCACCTTGTAACCGTTGCGATAATTGCTGAATCACCAACGTTGACTTCGTTCGTACAGGCGCACCAGATAAGCCGCCTGTTTCTTCTGCATGCTCCATGCCCTGCACCTTTTCGCGAGATAAAGTTGTATTCGTCGCAATCACGCCGTCGATTTTATGCTGCATCAGCAAGTCAGCGATTTCATTCACTTGCTCAATCTCTAGATCTGGCGCAATCTTTAAGGTGATAGGCACATATCTGCCATGTTGATTTGCAAGCTTGGTTTGTTCTAATTTGAGTGTAGCCAGCAAGTGAGATAAAGCCTCCTTTTCTTGCAGCGCACGTAAATTTTTAGTGTTTGGTGATGAAATATTCACGGTGATATAGCTGGCATGCGCATACACTTTTTGCATACCAATCAAATAATCATCTACCGCATTTTCCATCGGCGTATCAAAATTTTTGCCGATATTAATACCCAACACACCTTTGTATTGTGCGGCTTTCACGTTCTCGATTAAATTATCTACACCTAAGTTGTTGAACCCAAAGCGGTTCACAATGCCTTGCGCTTCTTTTACACGAAACAAACGAGGCTTAGGGTTACCAGGTTGCGGGCGTGGCGTCACAGTGCCCACTTCTATAAAGCCAAAGCCCAAGGCCGCCATGCCATCAATCACTGCACCATTTTTATCTAATCCTGCAGCCAAACCGACTGGATTAGGAAACGTAATTCCCATGACTGTTCTTGGTTGGCATACAGGCGCTTGATTTAAGCATTGCGTTAAATGCAACTTAGTCGCTAGCTTTAGGCTCTTAATAGTGACATCATGCGCGACTTCGGCATCTAAGCAAAACAACAAAGGTTTTGCTAGGGCGTATATATTCATATTGTGCTTAATCTTTTGAATTGATAGGTAAAATTGCCGATAACTGGAAAATCGCATTTATCTAAGCGCTATTATAATTAAAATTACTGGAATGCTAACCCTAAGTTACTCATGTTGAACTATAAGAAAGAGATCATTTATCCGCTACTGGCGGCATCACTATTAATTAGTGTGGTCATGCTGAGCCTTTTTTATACAATGTACAGTTTAAATAAAACTGAAAAAAACAAAGACTTTATCGACTCGCAACGCTTTAACATTATCACGCTAAGGAATGCAGTATTAGATGCTGAAACCAGCCAGCGCGGGTATTTAATCACAAATAATGTCACGTTTCTTGACCATTACAATGAAAGCAAAATTCAAGCTTATAAAACCATAGCTGATCTCACTAAAAGCGCTCGCACACTCACTGCGCTAACGCCAATGTTAGAGAAAATACAGCGACTTTGCGATGATAAGTTTAGCATTATAGAAGCCAGCACTACCGTGCAACTTCGGGCAGGATCATACGCCTCACACCTTACTTTATCTAAAGACCGCGGCAAAGACGTTATGGATAATATTCGCTCAGTATTGATGGAAGCTGACAAATACCTGCTTGAGCGTCGACATATACTTAATAACCGCATGCAAACAACTATTCGTTACAGCATTATTGCAGGCGCGACACTCGCGCTAGTGATTTTCGGTATTTTGCTATTTTCATATTTGCACACACTACACCTATTTAAAGTCATTTTATCCAGCTCGAACAAAGTAGACCGCCTTAGCTACCAAGCCACACATGACCCACTCACCAATTTATTAAACAGACGTGGGTTTGAAAAAAGACTACAAAACATTCACGACAATGCCATTATAGAAAAACAAAAATATGCCATTTTCTATATGGACTTGGACAACTTTAAAACTGTAAATGACCAATACAGCCATGCAATTGGCGATCAACTTCTCATTACAGTCAGCCAGCTATTCCAAAACTGTTTAAGAGAACATGACGGCTTAGCGCGCCTAGGCGGCGACGAATTTACTTTAGTCGTGCAAAAATTCAAAGACAAAGACGAACTAGGAACGCTAGCTAACCGACTTATCAACGCATTAAAAAAACCAATTTCAGTCGAAAATGTCATGCTATCTGTAGGGGTAAGTATAGGCGTCGCCATTCACCGCACTGATGGATTTAACCCCAAAAAACTCATGATGGCGGCAGATAAGGCGATGTATCACGCCAAAAATTCAGGCAAAAATAAAGTCGTATTTTTGAATAAAGCACCAAGTCAAAACTAAAGCCACTGTACTCTGTGTCGGGCGTAGCCCGACAGCTAGTCACTTTCTTTTAACTGCCTAAAAAGAAAGTAACAAAAAAAAGCGGCACCCCAGCCCCACGGCTTCCCTGCGCTACTCAACATAAAGGCAGCAATCGGAAACTCGCTACGCTCAAACAGCCGCTTACTGAGAGCTCCTTTATGTCTGCGTTGCTCGGCGTGGCTCAAAGGGGAAACACCAAACGCGCTAACACCGTCATTCTGAGTGCAACGAAGAATCCAGCTCTTAAAGCAAGTGATTAAACTTCTGGATTCTTCGTTGCACTCAGAATGACAAAATTGGAAAGATTACTTACAGTAAACAACTAATAGCGAAACTTCAATGCCTTTGACCCAAAATCCCCTGCTACCGCGCCTGAGATTGACATGATGTTGGGAAGATTTCGGCAAGCAGCTGTTTGAGCGTAAGCGAGTTTCCGATTGCGTCCCAACATCATGTCAATCTCAGGAATCAAGCGGGAGGGGGTAGCCTTTTCTTTGGTTTCTTTCATTTGGCTAAGCAAAAGAAAGAAACTCGCCAGTCGCGCGAAAGCGACTATCTTGTTTGCGCCTATCCATAAGAATGATTAAGATGACATAACTATATTTTATGAGAAATATTTAGAATGATAAATTGGAAATCTGGACTCTTGAGAATATGGTTTATAGGTACGTTATTATGGATTGTTTACTTTTGTTGGTCTAACAATGAAGGATTAACTTATATTGCTAATTACTATAACAATTACAATGAGTTATTAGAAACAGAACAAAATAATTTTTATGGCGATAAGAATAAACTGCTTAAGCAAAGAGATGATCTACTGAATATTCATAAAGAACTACGACAAATTGCAATAGGAAATAAGACAGACCCAGACAAAACAATCAACGAAAACTCATTGTACCAATTAAGATCACTAAATTTTGAATTAGAGTCTTACCAATCTCCGCCATCAACAATAGCTAAACCCGCTTATGGTTTCTTTATTTTTAATATTTTTTTTATACCTTTAATTGTATTGATATTAGGATGCATAGTATCTTTCATCGCCAAATGGATTTGTAAAGGTTTTTTTAGAGAGTAAGAAAAGTTTAAAAAGACTTTACCCACAATGAATAGTATGTGACTAAAGCACATTAACTACCCCAACGCCACCTCCACCAAATTATCACTAAACGTCGTCGAATGCCCCATATCCCCAAACTCCGCTGAACTAATACAATTCACCGTCCCATTATTTAACTGCCGCCAATACCCAAGCGTTGCCACCACAATCCCCGCATTCACATCATCCGAAATTTTCGCCAAACCCTCGAATGCACCACGGTCATTAAACACCTTCACCACATCGCCTGCCTTAATATTGCGGGCTGTGGCATCCAGCTGATTAATCATGACAAACTGCTCGCCTTGCCCTTTAATTTTCTCAGCCACATTGGCATAGCATGAGTTTAAAAAACCATGACTCTTGGGCGAAATAATATTCAAAGGGTACTTAGCCGCTAAGGCTGGGTTGGTGTCAGGTGTTTCGCGCGAAGCGACATAATCAGGTAATGGATCAATATCCTCACCCGGTTGAAAGCCTTCGTACATTTGGCGGAAAGGCCCTGCCACAAAGTTTTTAGCCCCTTCTGCGATGAATTGACATTTGCCACTAGGCGTAGGGAATTCACCCTTGGCATGTCGTGCTCGGGTGTCTTTATCGCCAAAGGCTTTTAAGCGTGCAAAGCCGTGTTGGCGTAGATAATTTAAATCAATACCTTCGCAGGTGGGTGAAGCCCAATCCACGTAATTTTCTAGGCATTCGGTATCGTTCCATTTGAAATTCTCATCTTCGTAGCCCATGCGTTTGGCAAGCTGTCTGAAGATTTCATTATTAGGAAGCGCCTCGCCAGGTGGGTCTATGCATTTTTCATTGTACGTGAGGTACAAATGCCCCCATGACAGCACCATGTCCTCCATCTCGGCGCCCATGGCGGCTGGCAGCACAATATCGGCATAGGCTGCTGTGTCAGACATAAAATGTTCGGCTACCACAGTGAATAAATCTTCACGTTCCAAGCCTTTGATAATCTTGTCGGTTTCAGGCGCTTGAGTGATGGGGTTGGTGTTCCATACCATCATCGATTTAATTGGTGTGTTGAGTTTGGTTTCACCAGTGAGCACGCGGCCTAGTTGTAGATTGTTAACGACTGGTGTGCCCTCTGGGATTAAATCTGGGCGAGAAATCACATCAAACTTATACGGATGCTCCCACACAGGAAACTGTAATGCACCTCCGCCTACGTGACGCCACGCGCCTATCAGTGCAGGCAAGCATGTCACCGCCCGAATGGCTTGACTACCGCCATAGCTTCTTTCTAGTGCTACGCCTAAGCGAATCGCTGCTGGTGGCGTGGTGGCGTATTCACGTGCAAATTTACGAATATCATCTGCTGAGATGCCTGTGATTTTTGCCGCCCATTCAGGCGTGCGCGTTTTAGCGCGTTCAGCGAGTTCTTTATAACCGATGGTGTAATTATCAATATAATCTTGGTCAACCAAGCCCTCTGCAATAATCACGTTCATCATCGCCATAGCGAGCGCGCCATCTGTGCCTGGCTTTGGCGCAATATGCCAATCAGCTTCTTTTGCGGTTTTAGAGGCATAAGAGTCAACCACTACAACTTTTGCGCCACGCTTTTGTGCCTCATGAATAATATGCCAGTGATGCAAGTTAGTACTTACTGAGTTACATGCCCAAATAACAATATATTTGGAGTGGCTGAAGCTTTCAGGATCCACGCCCGCAGTCGGCCCAACCGTTAACAGCCATGCAGTGCAAGAACCTTCACCACAAAAAGTGCGTTCACATACCGTTGCACCCATACGATTAAAAAATGCATCGCCGCCGTTGAGACCATGCACTAATCCTTGGTTGCCCAAATAGCTATTCGGCATAATGGCGTGAGGGCCATCACTAGCGATAATGGCTTTCCATTTACTGGTAATTTCAGTCAGCGCTTCATCCCACTTAATCCGTTTAAATTGCTTGCTTCCTTTAGGCCCTGTGCGTTTAAGCGGATAGAGCAAACGATCTGGGTGATAGTGACGTTTTTCGTAATCTTTGAGTTTGACGCACAAGCCGCCGCGCGTCATAGGATGGTCTTTATTGCCGGTGACTGAGATAAGTTTGTTATCTTTAACGGTATAGACCATGCTGCAAGTATCTGGGCAGTCGTGTGGACAGCCGCCGTGAAAGGTTTTAGTGGATGTATCAGTTGGTGCGTTCATACTTCTCTCCTCAAAGATTATGTCAGGCAACTTGCAACGATTTAATCACTTTTATTTTTATCTATTTTTTTACATATTGCTCAATATATACCAACCTGTATAGCAATGCAATGGCATAATTATCAACTAAATCATCAAGCAAAAATTTACACCAATGAAAACAAAAAACAATCCATTGCAATTACTGGGCGGTCTAACGCCAGAGGCATTTCTAGCTGAATATTGGCAGAAAAAACCTTTGCTCATTAAAAATGCAATCCCTGACTTTACGGGCTTGTTAAGCCCAGACGAACTGGCAGGCTTAGCTTGCGAAGATGAAGTGCAATCTCGTATCGTGGAATATAAAAAAGGTAAATGGCATGCAAACCAAGGCCCATTTGATGATGAAGCTTTTGCAAATCTACCTGAAAAACCAACAGCAGATAACAATTGGACCTTGCTCGTGCAAAGTGTGAACCATCACTTACCAGATGGCGTAGCCTTGTTACAGCAATTCGATTTTATTCCACACGCGAGGCTTGACGATTTAATGGTGAGCTACGCCCCTAATGGTGGCGGCGTAGGGCCGCATTTTGATAGTTATGATGTATTCCTATTACAAGGCCAAGGCAAACGCTTATGGCGTATTAGCGAGCAGACTGATTTAAGCTTGGTTGAAGGTGCGCCGTTACGTATATTGCAAAATTTTGATACCTCGCAAGAGTGGCTGCTTGAGGCGGGGGATATGCTTTATTTACCGCCGCATCTTGCACATTGGGGCATTGCCGTATCAGATGGCATCAATGATTGCATGACCTACTCTATTGGCTTTAGAGCGCCTAAAAACCAAGAGCTCGCCACCGAGTTCTTAGGTTTTATGCAGGATCAATTAAATCAAGATAAGCTTGTTATAGATGGCATCTATCAAGATGCCGATTTAAGCTTACAAGACCATGCAGCAGAAATCGGCCAAGAAATGATAGCTAAAGTCAGTGCGAATTTACAAAAGATTCAATGGTCAAATTTAATGATTGCTGAGTTTTTAGGAACGTATCTTTCTGAACCTAAAGCCGATGTGGTGTTTGAGCCAAATAAAAAGATGTCTATGCGTAACTTTAGTGAGAAACTAACAAAAGTCGGCATCGCACTGGATTTAAAAAGCCAAATGCTATTTTCTTCAGATAAGTTTTACCTAAATGGCGAAGTCACCACATGGACAGACGAGCCTGCAAACATTCTCACTAAGCTTGCAGACCAACGTTTTATTCAGGCTAGTAACATTCAAGATGCACTATTGCTGCAACAGCTTTATGATTGGTATATTGCTGGTTACCTGAGTTTCGATTCTTTATAAGACATTTAAACCTATGACGACTCACGACATTAATAACGAGCTTATTCCAGATCAGATCATAGTCGGTGAGCACTTCTATGCCGAGGCTATTAATCTAATTTTAGCCAGTGCAGAGCGTGAGTTATTGATTTTTGATCAAGATTTAAGTCATGGCGATTTCAGCAGCAAACAAAAATATGAGCTGTTTCAGCAGTTTTTAAATAAAAGTCCAAGCAATCAATTAACGATTGTTTTACAAGACACAGGATTTTTTAAAAACAAATGCCCTCGCCTGTTAGATTTACTAACAATTTACGGACACAAAATGACCGTGTACGAAACTAATCAATCGGCAAAGCATGCAAAAGACTGTTTTGTATTGGCTGATGACAAACATTACGTTAAACGCATTCACATCGACCAAGCGCGCTTTAGGTATGGCATGGATGATCTTGCAACCACAGGCTTGCTCAATACCCGTTTCAAAGAGTTGCTGGAAGCGACACAAGATGTTGTGACTATTTCAAGGCTAGGTTTATGAAACTACGAAACTCAATTGCTGGCAAATGGTTAGGAACGCTTTCGCTAGCAGGCTATTTGCTTACACTATCGCTATACTCACTCAATGCACTAGCGGCAACCGAGTTTAAGATTATTGACTTACAACATCATTTTGCTGAAGACATTCTCCCTATCATTCAGCCTTTAGTCGGTAGCGACGGTACTGCCACTGGCATGCAGAACCATTTAATTATTCGGGCTAGCCCAGAGAAGATGATAGAGTTAGAGCAAATCATCTCTACACTAGATGTTGAACGCCAGAACCTAAAAATCACCGTCAGCCACCAGAGTAATTTACAAACTAACGATGATAACTTTGCGGTGAGTGGTCGCAAGCGCATAGGGAACGTCACCATAGGTACGAATAAATACCCAAGAAAAGCAGCTGATGGCGTTCAGCTTGATATTGAAAACAATCAAAGTAGCACACGCAGCAATGGCAACCAATTCATTAATGTGATGGACGGTGAACGCGCGTTTATTCGAGTTGGGCAATCTGTGCCATATACCCAAGAATGGGTCACACTTACGCGGCGCTATGTCAGCGTTCAGCGCACTACCGAATTTGTGGATATCAGCACTGGATTTTCCGTACGACCTCGTAGCATTGGCAATCAAATCGAACTAGAAATTACGCCCAGAATTGCGCAGCTTAACCAGAGTAAATATATAGACTTTGAAGAACTCAGTACAATTGTGAGAGTGAATCGTGGTGAATGGCTTGATTTAGGCGGAACTATGCAACAAAAAGATGAGGTCAGCCGCGCTATTTTAAGTAAGCAAAATGGCGGGCAATCTCAGAGCAATGCATTATCTATTCGTGTGGAATAGGACAAAATTGATACAAAATTGTTAATTGTTGTGAAAATAATACATTTTGTTGGAAATTTTGTCGCTTTCTTCTTGAAAGACACTGGTTTTTTAAAAAAAAACTGGTAAAATTTGTGTCACTCGGTATAGCTAATTAGGTAAAACTTTTAAGCGGTTATCGAAAAAGTTTTTTTAACTAGTTATAAACCTTAAGGAATAAAAAATGACACGTTCTATTTTACTTGCTGCATTATTAGCTCTTGCTCTAACTGCTTGTGGCGAAAAAGCTGCTGAAGCTCCTGCTGCTGATGCAGCTGCTGCCGCTGAAGCTGCTGCACCTGCTGCTGCTGAAGCTGCTGCACCTGCTGCTGAAGCTGCTGCTCCTGCTGCCGCTGAAGCTGCTGCACCTGCTGCTGCTGAAGCTGCTGCACCTGCTGCTGCTGAAGCTGCTGCTCCTGAAGCTGCTAAGTAATTAGCCTTTAGTCAGAAGTGACAAAAGCCGACTCTTAGTCGGCTTTTTTACGTCTATCATTTCCATACTTATTCCATTCAACTTGAAGTAATCTCTCGCCAATCAAAGCCTTGCATCTGATCAGCAATTCCAACCCAATCATCATCGCAACCTAATACTTTTGCCAAGCTAGCTTTAGCAAGTGCTGGCGTATTGTTTTTCGCACTTAGATGCGCAGCTAGAATATGTTGCAACTGACTGTTATCTAATTTTGATAGTAAACTTGCTGAGTCTAAATTTTCTAAATGCCCTAAATCACCGCCTACACGTTTCTTTAGCGTCCAACTATAGGGTCCCATTTGTAACATACTGGTATCATGATTACATTCCAATACCAGCGCTTTACAACCGCTTAAAATTTCAACAATATGTGGGGTTATACGTCCCACATCAGTAAGCACACCCAACCTGTAGTTACCATTAGAAAAAACACATTGCATCGGTTCACGGGCGTCATGCGGCACAGGGTATGGCTGAACATGAATATCGCCCACAGAAAATTCGCTATGACTATCTACTACATTCAATTGAAGGTCATGCTGTGTGGGGATATATCGTGTAGACATTTTGAGTGTGCCGTAAGTCAGCCACACTGGGATTTTGTACTTTGCAGCAAATTTAAATGCGCCACCAGCATGGTCATCATGTTCATGCGTGATGACAATTCCAGCCAAATTTTCCGGTTGTAAATTTAAGCGCGCCAGCCTAGCTAGCGTTTCTTTAATACTAAACCCGCAATCCAACATGAGTCTAGTTTGATTAACCTCTACGACTAGCGCATTGCCAGCACTGCCACTACCCAGCGAAGCAAAGCGCATCGTAAATTTCAGGTTTACCTAGATGCCTAGGTAAGCCTATTTTAACTGCTCATACATTAGCGCGATGATACGGTTTGCTGTAGTCGTTTTAACGCGACCACCATCTTTATCTACCACTGTCACTGTAGTGCCGCCCTTTTCACTATCCGTGACTTTAATGCGGTATTGTTTTTCTGGATTAACTTTTTGTTTATCGTCATTACCCCAGAATTTAAGCTTCTCAACCATACTTTTTTCTTCTTTGGCCTCTTTATTAGCGCCAGATGATTCTTTTTTATCGTCATCACCCCAGAACTTCAAGGTTTCAAATAGGCCTTTCTTTTTCTGCGGCGTATCGTCGATATCTACATCGGCATAACGTACAAAGAATATTCCATTTGAACGATCTTTATCTTCAATCACAAAGCCAACACGATCTAAAGCTAAGCCAACCCGACGCCATGCACGGTCAAAAGCATCATTTAGCACTAATGTGGCACTGCCATCTGCCTCTTTCACAACATCTGCACGTTTTGGGGTAGTGGCTTGCGCTAATACAGTTTTAGATTTTTGCTCTTCAACACCCAGTTTCACCATTAGGCGACGCAATAACTCTGCGTCTAATTCAGCATCTCTGGCGTCTGCAGTCACTGCAGTTTTTGCATCTGCTCTGTAGCCAGTATCAATTTCACCCAATTGCGTTTGCACTCGGTTTTTACCATCATCTGGCGCACCACTCACTGAGCGGTGTGTCATGTAGATTTCTGTCGTATTCGCTTCATCACCGCGATCTAAACGCGTACGAAATTTTTTCTTATCCGCAAAACCTGATAGCTTATCTAACCATTTATCAAATTTTTCGCCGACATTACCTGACTCATCTTTTTTAATGGCATCAGCATCAATCCACTCAGTTTCCATCACGCCGATTTGCGCATCTTCTGAACGTACAGCAAATCCTTGATCAGTCCAGAACTCGCGTATCACAGGCCAGATTTTTTCAGCAGGAGCATTAACTACCAACCAACGCTGCGCGCCCGCTCTTTCTAATCTAACACCGTCAGGATTCGTTAAAACCTTCTCAACACCAGCTTCTTGGCTATCTTGTGCTTGGCTATAAGTTGAATAGCTAGTATTACCAGGAATAGAATATGCATCGCTAACTGGGCTAGAGGTTAAGTCTGGTGGCACTTCTAATGGTTTAGATCTGCTAGCGCCTTTATAATCTGACTCGTTATTGATGAACGGAATAGAATCGCAACCGACTAAAGTGGCTGTGAGTAACATGTAAGTGACTGTACGCTGGATATGCATTTGTTTCATTCAGACCTCTTGAGAAAACGACTTTAGCTTGATGTAAAAAGTGCTTTATATAAAAAATATTGCTTATAAAATATCGGCTGGTTTGCATGCATTGCGTAATACATCATGGTATTGCGCAGATAGATGCACCATAGGTAAGCGAATACCCATTTTAATTAAACCCATTTGCGCCAACACCCATTTAACTGGCATTGGGTTGGCTTCAACAAATAATTTTTGATGTAGCTGAAATAATTTAGCATTAATTTCACGTGCTTTAATCGCATCCCCCGCAACAGCCGCAACGCACATTTCGTGCATTAATTTTGGCGCTACGTTACCAGTCACCGTAATCACGCCTTTACCACCAAGTAGCATTAAAGACATTGCGGTAGCATCATCGCCACTTAACACAGCAAAGTCTGTAGGCGCACGTAAAATCAGATCGGTTCCACGCTCGATGCCACCAGTGGCATCTTTGATACCGATAATGTTTTTATGAGCAGCTAGGCGTAGTGTAGTGTCATTGCTAAGGTCACAACCCGTGCGCCCTGGTACGTTGTATAGAATCTGTGGAATGTCCACAGCATTGGCAATTGCCATAAAATGCTGATATAGACCTTCTTGCGTAGGTTTGTTGTAGTAAGGCGCCACCAGTAAGCAGGCATCTACGCCAAGCTCTTTGGCTTTCTGCGTGAGTTCGATGGCTTCTTTAGTTGAGTTAGCCCCAGTACCGGCAATGACGGGCACTCGACCATTCACTTGACTCACAGCTGTTTTTATCAACAAACAATGCTCATCAAAATCTACCGTAGGTGATTCACCTGTAGTGCCTACAATAACAATACCATCGGTACCTTGATCAATATGATAATCAATCAATGCATTCAGTGAGGGTATATCTAAACGTCCGTCATCAAACATTGGCGTAACAATAGCAACTAAACTACCTTGAGCAATTAAACTACCCTGCGACATAGCAAACCTAAACTATTTGTAATTCAGTATTTTAACTTAAAAGTTCAGTAAATAAACAGCTTCTACATGCAAACTTATTTACCCGCTAATTTGCTGATTGCTAATGGATATTCAATGTAGTTATATCTGTATAATTGCAGATACTTTGTTAAGCTCAAAACTTAGCGTTACATTGGGCGTCATAATACTGTCAGCGCTGTTTTGGCAAGTCTTTTAGGATTCGCGACCAAGCTTAAACGCGGTATAATTCGTAGTGATTTATTTACATACTTTTACTTAATCAGTATTGCACAGAAGCTCATATGACTATTGATTTCCACCATTACATTATGATTTTAATTGGTACAGTGCTTGTAAATAACATTGTACTGGTCAAAATTCTAGGGCTTTGCCCATTTATGGGCGTTTCTAAAAAGCTGGAAGCGTCAATTGGCATGGCGGGCGCGACTGCATTCGTGTTGAGTATAGGCTCCATGACAAGCTGGGGCGTCAATCAATACCTGCTTGAACCGAACAACTTACAGTATTTACGCACACTCTCTTTCATCGTTATTATCGCCAGCGTAGTGCAGCTTACTGAAATGATTATGGAGAAGAATTTCCCTCCACTGTATCAAGGCTTGGGGATATTTTTACCCTTAATTACTACCAATTGCGCGGTACTAGGCATTCCGTTATTGAATGCCCAAGCCAGCCATAGTTTTCTAGAATCTTTACTGTTTGGCATGGGCGGCGCAATTGGCTTTTCACTTGTGCTCATTTTATTTGCCTCCATGCGTGAAAGGCTGGAAGCGGCTGACGTACCCGTTGTGCTAAGAGGCTCTGCAATTGCCATGGTAACCGCTGCGCTGATGAGTTTAGCTTTTATGGGTTTTGCTGGTCTAGACAAGTATTAAGCTAAATATTAAGTATTTAAGAGTTTCTACATGTTAATTTCACTTTACATCATGCTTGGCCTTGCTTTGGTGCTAGGCACTTTATTAGGCATAGCCGCTTTACTATTCAAGGTCGAAGGCGACCCGCTGGTAGCGCGTATCGACGCAATCTTGCCACAAACGCAATGTGGTCAATGTGGTTACCCAGGCTGCAAACCTTATGCGACTGCCATCGCAGCAGGTGAGGCTGACATCAATCAATGCCCACCTGGTGGCGATGCTGGCGCACATGCATTGGCCGATTTGATGGGCGTAGAATACAAGCCTATCAATGCAGCTAATGGTGTAGAAAAACCCAAAGCAGTAGCATTTATTGATGAAGCTACATGTATTGGCTGCACTTTATGCATACAAGCCTGCCCAGTAGATGCGATTCTAGGTGCAGCAAAACACATGCACACCATTATTAGCTCTGAATGTACTGGTTGCGAGCTATGTTTGGCACCTTGCCCAGTGGACTGCATTACGATGGTACCAATCGCAGAAAATCCAGATAACTGGAAATGGAAATACCCCGTCATACCCATTACAGCCGTAGCTTTTGAAGCACAGAGTGCCAGCTAATATTAGAAATAAAAACTAGAAAATATAAATAAAACTAAAGCATGAATGCAATTATCAACTTTGCGAGCAATTTAATTCGCGGCGTCTCTAGCAATAAGGATGTCTTTAAATTCAATGGTGGCGTGCATCCGCAAGATCACAAGGCGGAATCAACCACGCTGCCTATTGCCCAGCTTGCCATGCCTGAAAAACTCACGTTGCCTTTGCGCCAACATGTAGGTTATATCCCTAAAGTTTTAGTGCAAGTAGGCGACTCTGTGCTAAAAGGTCAAATGCTTGCCGAGCCAGAAGGCACCGTATCTGCCGCGATTCATGCGCCGACTTCAGGCACGATTACCGCCATTAGTGAGCAAGTCATTCCTCACCCATCTGGTCTGCCTGATATGTGCATCACGCTGACTCCCGATGGCAAAGATACTTGGATGCAATTACAGCCAACGGACTGGCGAAATACCGATAAAAAAGCGCTGGTTGATAGCTTACGTTCATCAGGTATTGTTGGCTTAGGCGGTGCAACTTTCCCTACGCATATTAAATTACGGACAAACGGTAAATCTAACGTACATACTTTAGTGATTAATGCAGCCGAGTGCGAGCCTTATATCACTTGCGATGACATGCTGATGCGCGAGCGGTCAGACCAAGTCATCAAAGGCATAGAAATCGTACAGCATTTGCTTGGCGCAGAAAAATGCATCATAGGCATTGAGGATAATAAACCTCTAGCAGCCAGTGCAATGACAACGGCATGCGCCAATAAAGCTATGCAAGTTAAAGTCGTCCCTACGCTTTACCCAAGTGGCGATGCGCGACGCTTGATTCACCTATTACTTGATATTGAAATTCCGAATGACAAACGTTCGACTGACGTTGGCATACAAGTATTTAACATCGCCACCGTGCTGGCAGTTTATCGCTATTTTGAATTTGGTGAGCCTGCCATTAACCGCATAGTGACGATGACCGGTAATGTTGTTAAGCCGCAGAATTTTGAAGTGCTATTTGGCACGCCACTACAATCATTAATAGCCGCAGCTGGCGGCGCCAAAGCGGATACTACGCACTACATCATGGGTGGTCCCATGATGGGCTTTGATTTGCCTAACGAGCAAGTACCGATTACAAAAGCGGCAAACTGCATTATTGCTGCCGCACCAGATTTATTTGTAGCGCCACCACCAGCGATGCCCTGCATACGTTGTGCGCGTTGTGCTGATGCTTGCCCAGTTAACCTGCAACCACAAGAACTGTACTGGTTTTCAAAATCAGACAACTTTGAAAAAGCACGCGACTACAATTTATTTGACTGCATAGAATGTGGCTGCTGCACTTATGTGTGCCCAAGCGACATTCCATTGGTGCAATATTACCGCTATGCAAAAAGTGAAATTATCGCTTTGGATAAAGCCAAAGAGGCTGCCGACTTAGCACGTGAGCGCAATGATTTTAGATTAGCGCGAATTGAACGTGAGAAATCAGAACGTGTACAAAAACACGCAGAGCGTGCGCAGGCTGGCAAAGCAGAAGCTAAACCTGCTGAAACCTCTGCTATGGAAGCTACTAAAGAGCAACACTCTGCAAAACAAGAAACTGCAACTAATGTTGAAACGGCCACTTCGGCACCCACCGATAAACAGGCCGCGATTGCCGCAGCGATTGCACGTGCTAAAGCACAAAAGCTAGCCACGGCAAATGCTGCAGAATCACCAACAGACAATGTTGCAGCAACTGAAATTGCTAAAACGCCAGAAGTGGAAGCCGCCGAGTTAAAAGCAAAGCAAGATAAACAAGCACTTATCGCCGCTGCCATTGAGCGTGCAAAAGCCCAAAAGTTGGCGGCTGCACAAGCTGGTCTGGCACCTAAAAATGTAGAAAACGTCAGCGCAGCAGTTCAAGCAGAAATTAACGAAACTGATGCGCTACGCGAAAAAGTAAAACTAGCTACAGAAAACAAAAAGTCTGAATAAATAGGATAACCATTTGAACCGTTCACCCTACATTACCGACGCCCCAACCGTCAGCGCTATTATGCTCAAAGTGCTATTGGCGCTGGTGCCTGGCATTATCGCGTACACATGGATTTACGGTGGCGGCATTTTAGTGTCGCTAACAATTGCAACTACAACGGCTTTGGCTGCAGAAGCACTGTTACTTAAAATCCGCAAACGCCCAATCAAACCTTACTTAATGGACATGAGTGCAGTCGTCACAGCATGGTTACTGGCATTGGCACTACCGCCATTGGCGCCTTGGTGGTTAGTGGTGGTGGGTACATTTTTTGCCATAGTTATCGCAAAACAACTTTATGGTGGCTTGGGCTACAACCCGTTTAACCCAGCAATGGTCGGTTATGCAGTATTGCTGATTTCTTTCCCGCTGATTATGACTAAGTGGCCAGCACCATTGTTATTGGCAGAACATCCACTTAGCTTTATGGATCAATTAAATTTTATTTTTAGCCACGTGCTGCCGAATGATATCAAAGTCGACGCCATTACTTCAGCCACACCGCTTGATTACTTAAAAACGCAATTGATGCTAAAGCATGAAGTAGCAAGCATTACAGAAGCGCCTATATTCGGGCAGTTTGGTGCTAAAGGCGGCGAAATTGTAACTGGCGCTTATCTACTTGGCGGCTTATATTTAATACAACAACGCATTATTAGCTGGCACTTGCCAACTGCATTTTTAGCGGCTTTAGCAGCTATTTCATTCACGTTTTATGCAATCAATCCGGCTCATTATGCTAATCCGCTATTTCATTTAATGAGTGGCGCATCGATGTTGTGCGCATTTTTTATTATTACCGACCCAGTCAGCGGGCCCACAACGCCTCGCGGCAAACTTTATTTTGCAGCAGGTGTTGGCGTACTCACTTATTTAATACGCGTCTATGGCGGCTACCCGGATGGCGTGGCATTTGCGGTGTTATTAATGAATATGTGTGTGCCGCTCATTGATGCACTCACGCAGCCTCGCGTCTTTGGGCATAAAAAATAGTCTGGGCTTAAACATAGTATGCAAGAAACCATCTTTAAACATGCAATAAAAACCGCCATCACGCTGGTAGCATTTGCCTTCGTAGGCACTGCAATGCTTGCCTACGTGTTTGACATCACGCGTGCGCCTATCGAAGCCAGCGAGAAAGAAGCTCGTTTGGCACTGTTTAAAGAAATATTGCCTGAAAGCACCTACGACAACGATTTGTTAAAAGACACTGTTGAAATTGCGCCTAATGAACAATTAGGCAATCGCCAACCTACAATAGCCAATATCGCAAAACTCAACAACAAAACTGCTGGTGTGATACTAGAAGCGATTGCACACGATGGTTACAGCGGTGACATCAAATTACTCATTGCGATTCGTGCGGATGGCTCAATTAGTGGTGTGCGGGTGCTAGCACATAAAGAGACACCTGGACTAGGCGACTATATTGATATTGCACGTGGTAACTGGATAAAACTATTCAACAACGAATCTGTCAATAAGACAGCAGCAGTACAATGGCAAGTAAAAAAAGATGGTGGTAAATTTGATTATATGGTCGGTGCAACCATCACTCCGCGCGCAGTAGTGAAAGCAGTTTTTAAGGCATTGCAGTTTTATGATGCCAATAAAACGACACTTTTTGCAGTTGCTAAAGTTGAATCGAAAGGTCAATAAGGATTAGCCATGAGCAACCTCTATAAAGAAATTACCGTCAATGGTCTATGGAAACAAAATCCTGGTGTGGTTCAGTTACTTGGCTTATGCCCAACTTTAGCTGTCACCACCAGCGCAGTGAATGGTTTAAGTTTAGGCTTTGCGACTGCATTAGTGATGGCTGCAGCCAATGGCTCGGTGTCTCCTGTACGTAAGTTTGTGCCTAACGAAATCCGCGTACCTGTATTTATTTTGGTGATTGCAGCGCTGGTGACAGTGATTGACTTATCGATTAACGGCTTCGCGCACTCCCTACACAAAGTATTAGGCATCTTTATTCCACTGATTGTGGTGAACTGTATCGTACTGGCTAGAGTAGAGTCATTTGCCGCAAAAAACGCACCGGTGCCATCGATGCTAGATGGTTTTATGATGGGTTTGGGCTTAACGTTGGTATTAGGTTTATTAGGCGCAATGCGTGAGTTTGTGGGCAAGGGCACGGTATTATCCGGCTTGGATTTAGTATTTAGCGGCATGCCTAAACAGCTTTACACCATCCCTGATTACCATGGCTTCTTATTAGCAGTATTGCCGCCTGGTGCATTTTTAGGCTTAGGCACACTCATCGCGCTTCGTAATTGGATAGAAATTAGAAAAGCAGCCAAAATCAGTACACCTACACCAAATCTAAAACCTGCGCTGAGTCATTGATATTGATGGTCATTAACATTCATGAATGAGCAAAAACGCTTTGAAATCTTTAAACGCTTAAGTATAGCTATTCCCAACCCATCGACAGAGCTCAAGCATAGCAGTACGTTTGAGCTGTTGATTGCGGTGATTTTATCGGCTCAGGCGACTGATAAGGGTGTGAATCTTGCCACTGATAAGTTGTTTGCAGTCGCCAATACGCCAGAAAGCATTCTGGCCTTAGGGGTAGATGGTTTAGAGCATTACATTAAAACCATAGGTTTGTATCATGCGAAAGCAAAGAACGTGCTTGCCACCTGCCAAATGCTGATTACGCAGCATGATTCGCAAGTACCTAATACACGCAAAGCTTTAGAAGCCTTGCCGGGCGTTGGTCGCAAAACAGCCAATGTGATTTTAAATACCGCATTTGGCGAGCCCACGATTGCGGTAGATACGCATTTATTCAGACTAGGTAATCGCATTAAACTTGCTACAGGTAAAACTGTTTTAGAGGTTGAAATGAAATACCTAAAAACGATACCCAAAGAATTTATGCAAGATGCGCATCATTTACTCATCTTGCATGGTCGCTATGTTTGCACCGCACGCAAACCAAAATGCGGTGAATGTTGTATTCAAGACTTATGTGAATACGGCGCTAAAGAATATGCAACTTATCCCACACAATCTCTAAGCCAACCATGAGAGTCGCCACCAGCCTAGTATTAGGCAATAAAGCTAGCCCTACCTTGGTTGCTGAAGCCGTTTCTAATGCAATGTTAAAGGCAGATATTACCGTTGCCTCCAGTGTTCTTCTGCTACTGACCTCTGAATTTGCAGATGATCCGCAACCCGCTATTACCGCCGCAGCAAAGGCCGCCAACTGCACACAGATATTTGGCTGCTCAGCTACTGGCATATTTACCGAAGAAGACTGGGTTTTAGACTCTCCTGCCGCCGCTGTCATGGTGCTTGGGGGCGATGTGAGCATACAAACGGCAAAACATTATCAGCCTGAACAAATCTTATTAACCATCAGCGCCCCCAATGCGATTAATAGCACTTGGTTGAATGACGGCAATGCACGTTATGGCGGGATATCTGGTGATGCTGTGGGGCAAGGGCCTTTCTCTGTTTGGCAAAATGCCAAAGGCGGCAATACAGGAAAAGTAGATGCACACATCGCTGGCGTGAAATTAGCCACCAAAGCGTCTCATGGCTTTAAAATGCTCACCAAGCCCAAACAAATTCAACAAACAAATGACTTTGATATTGCGCTCTTAGACAATAAATCACCGCTAATCGCCTTACAAAAGGCTTGGAAGTCATATAGCAAGAGCAATACCCCAATCCCACTACACTTAATGATGGCCGTCTATGCAGACAGCGCTGAAGCGATTAATCATGGCGAATTTAAGCAAACTAACTTAATCAGTTTGGATGAAGATACAGGCAGCATTACCTTAGCGCAGCCACTTGATGCAGGGCAGTTTCTAAGTTGGGGCTTACGCGACCAAATGGTTGCCGAGGCTGACTTAGTGTTAACAACGCAGCAATTGACTCAAGAACTAGGCGCGACACCAGCATTTGGGCTATTATTTTCTTGTTTAGGTCGCGGACCTTTTTATGATGGCATAGATCATGATTTGAAGGTCATTGCCCAGCTATTACCAAAAATGCCATTATTAGGCTTTTATGGTAACGGTGAAATCGCGAATATTGCTGGTAAAAATCAACTGCTGCCGTACTCAGCCGTGCTTAGTTTGTTTGCAGAAGACAGTGGCTCTTAATTTGAGAGCCTGTTCGTTTACAATACTATCTATTTAAAAATCGGCTATCTAAAAGTTCCATTAAAAATTTTATGAGTTTATACAACCCTACTCGCGATCAAGCGCGTCAATTTTTGTTTGATGCTTGGTCTAAATTCAAGCAACAGTTAAGCCTGACCGATTTAGAAAAAATCGCGGTAGAAGTCATACAAATGCACCCTGAATACCATGTGGTATTCGACTCGCCAGAACGTTTTATGCACCAACAATACTTTCCTGAAATGGGCGAAACTAATCCGTTTTTGCATATCACCTTACATTTATCCGTAATAGAACAAATTAGCATTAACCAGCCTATTGGCATCACACAAATTTATGATAAATTACGTCAGAAACATAACGATACTCACCTTGCGTATCATGATTTAATTGATTGCCTGGCCGAAACTATCTGGCAATCGCAACGTAATAATCAAGCTTTAGATTCTGAACACTATCTGAACCTACTCAAACAAAGGTCGGAGTTAGTTTAATGAATAAAAATGTCAACGACTGGCTAAACGATCACGGCGACTATCTATATCGTTTTGCTTTAGCAAGGTTACGTGACCCTCATCAGGCTGAGGATGCGGTACAAGAAACCATGTTAGCCGCTATTAAAAGTGATAGTTTCGAAGGCGACTCTTCTGCCAGAACCTGGTTGACTGGCATACTCAAACATAAAATCATTGATTTGCAGCGTAAACAAATTCGCGAGCAACCACTTTCTGATTTAATCGATTTAGATGCATCAGACACCAGCATGGATGATTTTTTCGACAAGACTGGTCATTGGCTGGATAAACCCCAAACACTAGACATGCCCGAAAATGCGCTTGAGCAGAAACAGTTTCTCAGCATTTTAAGCGGCTGTATGGACAAGCTGCCAGCTAAATTAGCCGCCATTTTTATGATGCGCGATGTACATGAAGTAGAAAATGAAAATATTTGTAAGGAACTTGATATTACCGCGACCAATGCTTGGGTGATGTTGTATAGAGCTCGAATGGGGTTAAGAAAATGTCTGGAAATAAACTGGATTACTGGTTAGTGATATGGATACCATAAAATGAAATTAATGCTTACCTGTAAACAAGCCAGTCAGATTATCTCGCAGTCATTAGACACTCCATTGTCATGGTCAGACCGCATGAGATTGAAGTTTCATCTTTTTATTTGTGATGCTTGTACGCACTTTAATCAGCAATTACGTTTAATTAAAAATGCAATTCAGCGCATGAAACTTGAAACTGAAAATGACGACACTATACAACTTACTGTAGATGCGAAAGCCCGAATTAATCAGGCAATTGATTCTAATCATCATTGAACGCATATTTTAAGTTTATCATTTAATTTTTTAAAGGATTTGTCATGAACAACACACAAAAAACTATCGCTCTTGCTCTTAGCGGCGCATTCGCTTTATCAATTGCAACCAGCTCAATGGCTGCAGCGCAAAATCCATTTGCTGCAAAATCATTATCATCTGGTTATCAAGTCGCTGATGCCGATACCAAAATGAAAGACGGTAAATGCAGTACTGGTAAATGTGGCGCAAACAAAAAAGCCGCAATGAAAAAAGCTGAAGCTGAAAAAACTAAAGAAGGCTCATGCAGTGCTGAAAAGATGAAAGACGGTTCTTGTAGTGCTGAAATGAAAGCTTCTGCAGAAAAGGCAAAAGAGGGTTCATGCAGTGCCGAAAAAATGAAAGATGGTAATTGCAGCGCCGAGATGAAAAACAAAGCTAAGTAATATTGATGCGTTATCTGATGAAACATCACTGTTTTAGCAGTTAATATAGTTATGTTTAATCAGGCAAACAGCAGAATTAACGGTGTGGGTTTGGGGTTAAAGCGCGAGCTAATTCCTCAAATCCAAGCCGCCTTTGGTGATAACACTATTGCCAACCTGAATTTCGTTGAAATTGCTCCAGAAAACTGGATAGACATTGGTGGCAAGGCAGCAAAACAACTTGATTGGTTTGCAGAACGCTACCCTATTGTTTGCCATGGTTTATGCCTTTCACTTGGCGGTCTAGCACCGCTGGACACAATCTTCTTAAACCAAGTAAAACAATTCCTAAAGCAATACCAAATTCCACTCTATACCGAACACTTAAGCTACTCAACTGACGGCTACAAAGGTCAACAAGGCTACTTGTATGACTTGTTACCAATCCCATTTACTGAAGAAGCGGTGCATTATGTAGCTAAACGCATACGCCAAACTCAGGACATTCTTGGGCAACGTATCGCGATAGAAAACGCCTCTTTTTATGCGCAAGCACCAATCTCGACGATGGATGAGTTAACCTTCATCAAAGCTGTATTGACTGAGGCAGATTGCTTATTACACTTAGACATCAATAATATTTACGTGAATAGCGTTAATTTTGGTCATGACCAGAGTGATGGTTTAGAGCATGACCCAATTAAAGTCGCGCATGAATTTCTACGAGGCATTCCAGGTGAACGTATCGTTTATGCGCACATGGCTGGCCATTATCAGCAAGCGCCAGACTTATTGATTGATACCCACGGTGCCGATGTAATAGACCCTGTATGGGCGTTGCTTGAAGATGCTTACCGACTATTTGGCGCATTCCCCAGCTGCTTAGAGCGTGACAATAACATTCCACCCTTGCCTGTGCTGATGCGTGAGGTTAACAAAATCGCTGATTTTCAGCAGCTTGCTAAATCATTAGCAAATCATGACTAAGAGCACGCTTAGTTTTCAGCAGTACCAACAAGCATTCACTGCGCACATCCGTGACCCTCATAATCGACCTAGGCCTAAAAATGTACAAGCCAAAGGTATGGATGTGTACAAAGAGATTGTATTCAACAACCTATTTGAATCAATATCGGCATGCTTTCCAGTTGCGCAAAAAGTCATCGGCAAACGTGCATGGCTCAAATTAATTCGCGGATTTTTTCGCGAGCACTCTTCATCAACGCCGATCTTTAGAAAGATTCCAGAAGAGTTTCTTGCCTACTTGTCGAAGATTAATGTACTTAAGCCAGAGAGTTTTCCACCTTATCTAACAAGCCTTTGTCATTACGAATGGGTTGAGCTTCTAGCTTCAACCATGGCGGATGAAGCAGATAAACGTAACATCAATGCAATAGGTGATTTACGTATGAATCAACCTGCATTTGCGCACACGATGCAGTTACTTAGTTACGAATATGCGGTGCAAAAAATATCACCACGTTACAAACCGAAAGAGAAAGTAAATACACAACTCTTAGTTTATAGAAATACGGAATTTGAAGTAAAATTTATTGAACTCAACACTATTACATATCGGCTAATTGAAATCTTAATACAAGAAAAAGTGAATTGTGAGCAAGCACTTACTATGCTTGCAAAAGAGATAAACCAGCCCCAAACTGAAAGCATTATCCAGTTTGGGTTAGAGATTTTAGAAGACTTAAGAAGCCAAGGTGTGATTCTTGGCGTGTACTGAAATTTGTACCTAACGAGAATTTAAAGCTTAATTAATCGAAACTCACTTGTTGCATCTGGCGCTCCTCTAGCGTGACCAGCAAGTCTTTCTGCGCGTCTTGCCCCATATCCCACCACGCTCTAATTTCATCGATAGTGCGGTAGCAGCCATGGCAAAGACCGTTCTCTTCGTCCATTGCACAAACACCAATGCATGGGGATTTAACTTCTGTTTGTATATTTTCAGACATAAATTAACGCTTTCAGTAACTGATTAACTTAATACGCCGTGGCATTGTTTATATTTTTTGCCAGAACCGCATGGGCATGGGTCATTACGGCCGACTTTTACGCCATCACGTATAACTGGTTGACCACTAGCTAATTGAGCTTCACTATCATCTGGATTTGCTAAAGCTTCTTCATAATCAGCATGTTGATAATGCACATTTTCTAATTCCACTGGTTTCTCAACCGCTTCAACATCTGCCTCAGTTTTTACCTGAACGAGCATCGTCACTTTTGTAACTTCGCTTTTCACGGTATTCAGCAAGCCCTCAAACAATTCAAACGCTTCACGTTTATATTCTTGCTTAGGATTTTTTTGTGCGTATGAGCGCAAATGAATACCTTGGCGTAAATGGTCTAGTGCAGCCAAGTGTTCACGCCAATGATTATCTAAGCTTTGTAACATCACAGAACGCTCAAACTGACGCATCACATCTGGGCTGGCTTGCTGCTCTTTCTCAACATAAGCGCTATTAGCCGTGTCAATCACGCGCTCACGTAAGGTTTCTTCATGCAAATCTGGGTTTTCTTCCAACATTTTTTGCAAAGGAATATCTAGATTTGCCTCGGCTTTTAGCTCACGCTCTAAACTTGGTATATCCCATTGCTCTTCAACACTATTCGGCGGAATGTGAGTTGCAATCATGCTAGTAAGCACATCTTCACGCATCGCTTTAATGGTATCAGCAACGTCAGCAGCTTCTAACAACTCATTACGTTGCTCGTAAATCACTTTACGCTGATCATTTGCCACATCATCGTATTCAAGCAATTGTTTACGGATATCAAAGTTGCGACCTTCAACTTTACGCTGCGCATTTTCAATCGCACGTGTCACCCATGGATGCTCAATAGCCTCACCATCAGGCATATTCAGTTTTTCCATAATTGCTGAAACTCGGTCAGATGCGAAAATGCGTAGTAATTGATCTTCTAACGATAGATAGAAACGACTAGAACCAGCATCACCTTGACGACCAGAACGACCACGTAACTGGTTATCTACGCGACGTGACTCGTGGCGCTCTGTACCCGCAATATGCAAGCCGCCAGCAGCCAATACAGCATCGTGGCGTTGTTGCCACTCGGCTTTAAGTGCTGCTATTCGAGCCTCTTTCTCAGCATCGCTCAGTGCGGCATCGTGTTTAACCGCTTCGATATCAGTCTCTGGATTACCGCCTAAAACAATATCTGTTCCGCGACCAGCCATATTGGTAGCAATGGTAATCACACCTGCACGACCCGCTTGGGCAATAATGTGCGCCTCACGCTCATGTTGTTTCGCGTTTAAAACTTGGTGTTCTAATTTTTCCGCATTCAATAGCTTAGAAATCAGCTCTGAGTTTTCAATAGAGGTTGTACCCACCAATACTGGCTGACCGCGACTTTGACAGTCTTTAATATCTAAAATTACCGCAGCATATTTTTCATTCGCTGTACGATACACTTTGTCCATATTGTCTTTACGCAACATAGGGCGATGCGTTGGAATCACCACTGTTTCTAGCGCATAAATCTGATTGAATTCATAAGCTTCGGTATCCGCAGTACCCGTCATACCAGAAAGTTTGGTATACATACGGAAGTAGTTTTGGAATGTGATAGAAGCCAGCGTTTGATTTTCTTTTTGAATCTCAACACCTTCTTTAGCTTCAACGGCTTGATGCAAACCATCTGACCAGCGACGACCCGGCATCATACGGCCATTGATTTCATCCACAATCGTGATTTCACCATCGCGGACTACATAATGTTGATCTCTGTGATAAAGGTTACGAGCACGTAGCGATGCATATAAATGATGCACTAAAGTAATGTTTGAGGCTTCATACAAACTTGAGCCTTCAGCCAGCAAGCCAGCTTCTGTCAGTAAGTTCTCCGCATGCTCATGACCTTCTTCAGACATGACAACATTTTGGCCTTTTTCATCAACCCAGAAATCGCCAGCGCCTTCCTCTTCAGTCTGTGCAACTAACTTGGCAGCAACCACATTAATTTGATTGTAAAGTGCAATACTGTCATCAGCTTGGCCAGAAATAATCAAAGGCGTACGCGCTTCATCGATTAAAATCGAGTCAACCTCATCAATTAGCGCATAACTTAAACCGCGCTGAACGCGATCTTCACTTCTGTGCACCATGTTATCGCGCAGATAATCAAAACCGTATTCATTGTTAGTGCCGTAAGTAATATCTGCAGCATAAGCTTGGCGCTTTAAGTCTGTCGGCATTTGCGATAAATTAATGCCGATTGAAAGACCTAGAAAATTATAAAGCTTGCCCATCCACTCAGCATCGCGCTTAGCTAGATAGTCATTCACTGTCACCACATGAACACCCTTACCAGCTAATGCATTTAAATAAACCGGCAATGTCGCACATAAAGTTTTACCTTCACCTGTACGCATCTCGCCAATCTTGCCAGCATTAAGCACCATGCCGCCTATCATTTGCACATCAAAATGACGCATACCCAGCGCACGTTTACCGCCCTCACGCACCACGGCAAAAGCTTCTGGCATCAACTGGTCTAAGGTTTCACCATTCTTGAAGCGTTGTTTGAATTCCTCAGTTTTAGCTCTTAACGCCTCATCTGATAAAGCCTGCATCGCTGGCTCTAGCGCGTTAATTTGCTGTACTTTTTGCGCGTATTGCTTAACCAACCTGTCGTTACGGCTACCAAATAATTTTTTGAACAACGTAGATATCATGAAATGAGTGACTTTCGGCTTGAGAGGATAAATGCTTTTTTAATGAAGGTTAGTTTTTATAAGCTGCACCACAAAGTGCAATGTTCTTTATTTTTAGATTTCAGTATGCTTTTTAACGGTTAGCTGCGTCATATATGGGGCTTATTCTTATAAATTCAATTACTAGCTTTAAGATATTTTCTTGGGTCCAATGCATTCCCATTTAACCTGATTTCATAATGCAAATGCGCTCCTGTAGAGCGCCCTGTGCTGCCTACCAATGCCAATATTTGGCCTTTTTCCACACGATCGCCAACTTTAACCATCAATTTTGATGCATGAGCATAGCGTGTTTCTAAGCCAGAGCCATGATCAACTTTTACAATATTACCATAATCTGGTGTGCGTTCTGCAGTTGTGACTATGCCACCAGCCGCCGCATAGATTGGCGTGCCTTCAGCCGCAGAGAAATCCAAGCCTTCATGAAAAGCTTTATTGCCATTGAATGGGTCAATACGCCAGCCATAGCTGGATGAATTAAATGCGGCATTGACTGGACTGCTATTAGGCAACATGTCTTTCAATACGCCTTGCTGCAATAACTTTGCTTCTATATCGCTTAGATAGTCAGTATCAAAATCAATTTTAGCCATAGTTTCAGTGATTTTTTGCTGTAGATCTAACTCAGTAATTGGGGCATTTAGCACCAGCGGGCCGCCGCGGCTAGCTGGATCTGCCTTACCTGCATTGGTGCCAAGCTCAGGGCTCACAGGTGTTATTTTTTCTGAAGCAGGTTTTTTCTCACCCGCCAGCTTGGCGAGGCGTTCGCTTTGGGCATCTAAGCGCATGATGCGTGCTTGCAACTCGCCCAGTTGCAGTGCATAGGCATCTAAATGTTTTTGTGGATTATTAATACCGAAGGCTTGTTTAAGTTTTGAAGGGATCAATGACTTATCCCCTTGTTGCGTTGTAGATTCCTGTGGCACAATCAGAGATAGCATGATGATTACTGGTAACGATATCAGTAACAGCGCTATCAGGCACACTTGTAGCGTTGATAGCGTTTTCGCTTTCGCCATGTTATTTGAGACAAAAATGATATTCATAGCAGCCCTAATCACCACTCCAGTTATTTGTACTGACCATCATCATGCGCCAGTTTAATTCTCTGCTTAAACAACCCGAGCTGATTGCATTAAATGCGCGCAACTTAGAAGCTCAAGCCGCACAAGATATCTGGAAAGCAGTTGCGCCTGATAATTTGGCACAATTTAGCCATGCAAGCAGTATTAAAAATAAACAACTTAATTTATTTGCTGACAACAATGCAGTCGCTGCAAAAATTAAGCTTTTTATACCTAGCTTATTGATTAAGCTAGAAAACCAAGGGTGTGAAGTTACTTCAATTCAGGTGAAAGTGCAAGTAAAATCTACCCCGCCAGCTAAAGCAAAACGCATTAAAAAGCTCAGTTCGCATGCAGCAACCGAACTAAATCAACTCTCAGAAAAACTATCTGGCACACCGCTTGGTGACGCACTGGCTAGATTAGCTACAAAAGCTAAGTGAAATATAAATCACACTGTTTTTAGAGTTTCGCCCGCCTCATTCCTATCGTCAAATAACCAAAAACTGTCAATGAATCTATAGGTTGTTAGCTGCGCTTAATAGTGCAATAATGAACCGTTGTTACAAATTATTTACATTATTAAAGTAACTTGCAGCATCAGATTTGGTAAGGTTTTTGGCACTTAGTCTTAAATTTGTATTTGTTTTATTTTTAACATTTTAAATTTAGTTTTTAAATATTGTTTTAAGTTAGCGATTTATAAAAATTTAGATAGGGAGAAGTCATGTCAGCACCACTAATGATTGCCGTTGGCGCCGCTATTCTAGCTGTGTTATATGGTGTAGTAATGAGTAAATGGATTAGCAATTTACCAGCAGGCAATGCACGCATGCAGGAAATCGCCAGTGCAATTCAACAGGGGGCAGCGGCATATTTAGCTCGCCAATATAAAACCATCACTATCGTCGGCATTATTCTAGCCATTTTAATTGGCGTATTTCTTAACATCACCACTGCAATCGGCTTTGTTATTGGTGCCTTTTTATCTGGTGCTTGTGGCTTTATAGGCATGAATGTCTCAGTAAAAGCTAACGTGCGCACAGCACAAGCAGCCACTGGTGGTATTGCACCTGCATTAGATGTGGCATTTAAAGGCGGGGCAATCACGGGAATGCTGGTGGTTGGTTTAGGTTTATTAGGCGTGGCTGGCTTCTACTGGTATTTAGGAGGTGAAGCAGCAACTGACTTGAATCCGCTCATTGGCCTAGCTTTTGGCTCATCACTTATCTCTATATTTGCACGTCTTGGTGGCGGTATATTTACCAAGGGCGCTGATGTTGGCGCCGACTTAGTGGGCAAAGTGGAAGCAGGTATCCCTGAAGATGATCCACGCAACCCAGCGGTGATTGCCGATAACGTAGGCGACAACGTAGGTGACTGCGCAGGGATGGCAGCCGACTTGTTTGAAACATACGCCGTGACCTTGATCGCAACCATGGTGCTAGGCAGTCTATTACTAACCAATGCAGGTGCTAATGGCACACTCTACCCATTGATGCTTGCTGCTGTTTCTATTGTGGCTTCTATTATTGGCTGCTTCTTTGTTAAAGCCTCACCGGGCATGAAAAATGTAATGCCGGCTTTATACAAAGGCTTAGCCGTAGCAGGTACTTTATCTCTAGCCGCATTTTACTTTGTGACCATGAAAATGTTCCCTGAAGGCTTGATCGCTGGCGACTTAACCATCTCTGCAAACCAGTTATTTGGTGCCTGCGCAGTTGGCTTAGTACTAACAGCGGCATTAGTGTGGATTACCGAGTATTACACAGGCACCGATTACGCACCTGTAAAACACATTGCACAAGCCTCAACAACAGGTCACGCAACTAACATCATCGCTGGCATTGGCATTTCAATGAAATCAACAGCTTGGCCAGTACTTTCTGTTTGTGTAGCGATTTTCGTATCGCATCACTTGGGTGGCTTATACGGAATCGCTATTGCGGCAACCTCTATGCTCAGTATGGCGGGTATCGTAGTGGCGCTGGATGCTTATGGTCCAATCACCGACAATGCGGGTGGTATTGCTGAAATGGCTGGCTTACCTGCAGAAGTGCGTGATGTGACTGACCCATTAGATGCGGTTGGCAATACCACTAAAGCTGTGACTAAAGGTTATGCGATTGGCTCTGCTGGTTTAGCTGCATTAGTATTATTTGCCGATTACACACACAAACTACAGGGCGCAGGTATTGACGTTAAGTTTGATCTAAGCGACCCAATGGTGATTATTGGCTTATTTATTGGCGGCTTAATTCCATTCTTGTTCGCTGCGATGGCAATGGAAGCGGTAGGACGCGCGGCAGGTGCTGTGGTTGAAGAGGTGCGCCGTCAGTTCCGCGACATCAAAGGTATTATGGAGGGCACTGCTAAACCAGAATACGGTAAAGCCGTAGACATGCTCACTACAGCTGCGATTAAAGAAATGATGATTCCATCACTCTTGCCAGTAGCAGTACCAGTGGCGGTAGGCTTATTACTTGGCCCTGTAGCATTAGGTGGTCTATTAATGGGTACAATTGTGACTGGTTTATTCGTTGCGATTTCCATGTGTACGGGTGGCGGGGCTTGGGATAACGCCAAGAAGTATATTGAAGATGGCAACCATGGTGGCAAAGGTTCAGAAGCGCACAAAGCAGCTGTGACTGGCGATACCGTTGGCGACCCTTACAAAGATACGGCAGGTCCTGCAGTGAACCCGTTGATTAAAATCATCAACATTGTGGCTTTACTGATTGTGCCATTGCTACATATGTAAGCTAGTAAATAAAATACAGTTGATTAAATAAAAAGGCGGCTCAGGTCGCCTTTTTTATGGACTACGATCAAGTCTTTATCTAATAAATGAAGCTCAAATAAAAATGAAACAAGAAATGTATAGACGGTAAAACACAACGCTTAAAAATTCATTGATAATGCACACATCCACGACAGTTTTAACAGGACAATCCACTTGAGACATTCTGAATTTCATCGCTCACATCATATTGGCTGGTTACGGGCAGCAGTTTTAGGTGCCAATGATGGCATCATTTCAACCTCTAGTTTGATTATTGGTATTGCAACAGCGCATGCTACTCACAATAATATTTTACTCACCGGTATGGCTGGCTTGGTTTCTGGCTCTATGGCAATGGCTGCAGGTGAATATGTTTCAGTGAGTTCTCAAGCAGATACAGAAACTGCAGATTTAGCACGCGAGCGTGATGAACTTGCGACCCAGCCTGAACATGAGTTAGAGGAACTCACCAGCATTTACATGCAGCGCGGCCTGACACAGGTGCTTGCCAAGCAAGTGGCGACTCAGCTCACGGCAAAAGATGCTCTTGCGGCACACGCTAGAGATGAGCTAGGTATCATAGATGCTATGAATGCACGCCCTATACAAGCGGCATTAGCTTCTGCGGGCACATTTGCTGTTGGCGCTGCATTACCTTTACTCATCGCATTTTTTGCATCTGAAGCCGATATAGTCCCTTTTGTAGCGGTAACGTCACTAGCATTTTTAGCTTTGCTTGGTGGTTTGGCAGCAAAAGTTGGCGGAGCAAATATTTGGATAGGCACTGGACGCGTTGCATTTTGGGGTGCGTTGGCTATGGCAGCTACCGCTGGTGTCGGCAGTTTGTTTGGTGTTGTTGTCGCTTAATGCACGATAAATTTTATCAATAAAAAAGGCAGCTTACGCTGCCTTTTTTATTGATAGCTTAATTTAGCTCTATGCTTAAAACGCTGGTTTAACCATAGCGTTATTATAATTAGCTATGCCTTCTAAAATCTCTTTTTTCGCTTGGTCAATATCACCCCAACCGTTAATTTTCACCCATTTGCCTTTGTCTAAATCTTTGTAGTGCTCAAAAAAGTGTGAAATCATATTCAAACGCCAATCAGAAACATCTGTATGCGCTTTCAAATGACCGTACAAACCACATACTTTTTCAACTGGTACAGCTAACACTTTAGCATCCAAGCCTGCTTCATCTTCCATCAACAACACACCTAATGGACGGCAGCGCACAACTACACCTGGTATCAAAGGCACTGGCGTCATCACCAATACATCTACAGGATCACCATCATCGGCAAGCGTATGTGGCACGTAGCCATAATTAGTGGGATATTGCATAGCAGTACCCATAAAACGGTCTACAAAAATCGCGCCGCTATCTTTATCAACTTCATACTTAACTGGATCACCTTGCATCGGGATTTCAATGATGACATTGAAGTCATTTGGTACGTCTTTGCCGGTTGGCACATCATTTAACGACATTGCTTTTTCCTAGATAATAAAATGTATTGGTTAATTTCTGAGATCTAATTTTGAGCCGCAATTATAGCAAGCAGATTGGCAATAATATCAAAGGCTTGTAACTAAATTATGACTTTAGCCTGCTCTCGACAGCTTTGAATAATTTCTTTGGGAATGAAAAATAGCGCGATATAGAGCAAAAGCGGAATGATAACGACATCATCCAACTGACCTAACACTGGAATAAAGTCTGGGATCAAATCAAACGGTAATAACAAATACCCTATTGCTAGCCATAAGCATATCTTTGCGGGCAAAGGTGTTTGAGGATGTTTTAGCACTAAACGATAAACCTCAAACTCCTGTTTGAGGTGTTTAGTGAAAGATTTAAGCTTTTCAATCACGTGATATGCTGATTTTTGCAATGCTTAATCAGCAACAAGTGGGTGACCTGTTAAACGCTCAAACGCTTCCATATATTTTTCACTGGTTTTTTGTGCAACATCTAATGGTAAGGCTGGCGCTGGCGCAACTTTATTCCAGCCTGTGCTTTCCAGCCAATCGCGCACAAATTGCTTATCGTAGCTTGGCGGATTACTGCCAACGGCATAACTATCAGCAGGCCAAAAACGTGATGAATCTGGTGTTAACACTTCATCCATCACATGCAATACACCATTGGCATCTAAACCAAATTCGAACTTAGTATCGGCAATGATAATACCGCGAGTAAGCGCATACTCCGCAGCTTGTTGATAAAGTGCAATGGCAACTTTTGCAACCTGTTCAGCCATATCTTTACCAATCAAATCTGCACATTGCTGCAAACTGATATTTTCATCATGTTCACCCACTGCGGCTTTGCTGGATGGCGTAAAAATTGGCTTTGGTAATTTAGAGGCCTCTTGTAGACCAGCTGGTAATTCAATGCCGCACACCGTGCCTTTAGCTTTGTATTCTTTCCAGCCGCTGCCTACTAAATAACCGCGCACAATCGCTTCGATAGGCAAGGCTTTTAACTTTTTCACGACTACCGCACGTGAGCCAAGTTGTGCTTGCTCTGCAGGATTGCTCACCACAGACTTCGGATCAATACCTGTTAAATGATTTGGCACAACATTCTTTAGTTTCTCAAACCAGAAATTGGCCATCTGCGTTAGCATCGCACCTTTATTGGCAATGCCAGTCGGCAATATCACATCAAACGCTGAGAGGCGGTCTGTGCTGACCAACAACATGGTATCGGCATCAATATCATAAATATCGCGTACTTTACCTTGATGGATACGTTTAAGACTTTGAATGGAGGTTTCTAGTAAAGGTGTATTCATATTGATTTGTTTGTATGGTTTGTATATGGCTTATTGATAAAGTCGAGCTAGGTGATACGGGTAAAAATATAATTGTCTTATTATAAACTTTATCTTTATAAACTAACCTATGAATTGACTAATTCAACTATTCGATTTGATTCAACACCGAATATCCATCGAGCTAATGAGTCTAACTAATCCCGCTTATCCTCACCAATTTTCACTATTTTGAGCGTATTTGTTCCGCCTGGGCTGCCAATCGGTTCACCGAATGTGAGTAAAACCAAATCTCCCAAATCAACCGCTTTTTGCTGGAGTAAAACTTGCTCCATTTCTCGCAGGATTTCGTCTCTATTTTTAGTGCCTTGCTCAATTGGGAAAGGATAAACGCCACGGTGAAGGGTAAGCTTTCTACGCGCATATTTATCAGGTGAAAGAGCGTAAATCGGCATCTCTGAATCTGCACGAGATAGCCATTGCGCTGCATTTCCAGATTGCGTAAGTGCGGCAATCGCCTTCACCTTTAAGTGCTGCGCTGTATAAATTGCAGCTGCGGCAATGGCTTCGTCTGTCCGAACAAATACTTGCTCGACTCTGCGTACATGAGGCTGAATGTAATACTCTTTTTCAGCTTCCATCACCACGCGATGCACTGCTTGAACACTTTCTAGCGGATACTGCCCTGCCGCCGTTTCTGCCGACAGCATAATCGCATCAGTGCCGTCTAACACAGCATTGGCCACATCAGACACTTCAGCGCGCGTTGGAATCGGGCTGGTAATCATAGATTCCATCATTTGCGTGGCGGTAATCACTAGTTTGTTTTGTTCACGCGCCATGCGTATCATACGTTTCTGCAAGCCTGGAATAGCAGCATCGCCGACTTCGACGCCTAAGTCGCCACGTGCGACCATAATCGCATCTGACGCATCAATAATGGACTCTAAATTATCAATCGCTTCTGCACGCTCGATTTTGGCAACAATACTCGCTTTACCACCAGCTTGTTGCACCAAGATGCGCGCAAGCTCTACATCTAAAGCCGTTCTTGGGAAAGACAAAGCAACATAATCAGCTTCTAATGCTACAGCTGTTAGAATATCTTCACGATCTTTTTCCGTGAGTGCTTCGGCTGATAAACCACCACCAAGGCGATTAATGCCTTTATTGTTGCTCAATACGCCACCGTTCATCACCAAGCAATGAATCTGATTGCCTTTTACTCTATCCACTTGCATGGTAATACGGCCATCATCCAACAGCAGAATAACGCCCTCTACAACTTCTTGTGGCAGGGTTTTGTAATCCAAACCGACATGATCTTGATTGCCTAATTGACAGTCAGAATCTAGTATAAAAATGTCACCAGTTTTTAAAGTGATTTTACCCAATTCAAACTTACCAATTCGTATTTTGGGGCCTTGCAAATCACACAACACGCCAATCGGGCGGTTTAACTTCAAGGCAATAGCACGTACCATTTCAGCACGGTTAATATGCTCTTCTGCGCTACCATGCGAAAAGTTTAATCTCACTACGTTTACACCAGCCATAATCATTCGCGCCAGCATTTCCTCACTATTTGAGGATGGGCCTAGTGTTGCGACAATTTTTGTTTTACGTAATGTCAATGTAATGCCTTCTCAACTCTGTATAACTATAAGTATAAGCTTAAAATTCAAATAAAAATGGGGCTTATCGCCCCATTTTTTGTATCACTCGTTTGAGAAAAATTAAGCCGAGGCTCTCTGCTCAAGTATCTCAACTGCTGGCAATTTCTTACCTTCTAAAAATTCTAAAAATGCGCCGCCTGCTGTAGAGATATAATCGACTTTATCTTCAATACCATATTTTTGTATTGCAGCAATCGTGTCACCGCCGCCCGCCAAGGTAAAGGCTTTAGTATTTGCAATGGCGTGAGCAATCGTTTTTGTACCTTCACCAAATTGGTCAAATTCAAAAACACCCACGGGGCCATTCCAAACCACAGTCCCTGCATTTTTGATGATCTCTGCTATTTCATTAGCAGATTTCGCGCCAATATCAAAAATCATATCATCTGTAGCCACATCAGCCACGTCCTTCTTGATTGCTGGCTCATTCGCATCAAATTTCTTACCACAAACGACATCTACTGCAATTGGCACTGCCGCTCCTCTTTGGTTCATTTTGTCCATTAAGGTGCGGGCAACTGGCACTAAATCATCTTCACAAAGGGACTTGCCAACTTCATTTCCAGCGGCCTTTAAGAAGGTATTGGCAATACCACCACCTACCACCATTTGATCTACTTTTTCAGACAGGCTTTCAAGCACGGTCAACTTGGTTGAGACTTTACTACCTCCAACAATTGCCACCATAGGGCGCGCGGGGCTAAGTAGCGCTTTTGTTAAAGCATCTAACTCATTCACTAATAAAATACCTGCTGCGGCGACTGGTGCAAACTTAGCAACGCCGTGCGTTGAGGCTTCTGCGCGATGCGCGGTGCCGAATGCATCCATGACAAATATGTCACAAAGTTTGGCATATTTTTGTGACAATTCATCGCTGCTTTTTTTCTCGCCTTTATTGAACCTGCAGTTTTCTAAGACAACCAACTCGCCAGCTGCAACTTCAAAGCCGCCATCCACCCAATCTTTAACTAAACGTACAGGTTTACCTAGTTTGGTAGAAATCACATCAACTACTGGTTTCAATGAATTTTCTTCTGAATACACACCCTCTTCAGGACGACCTAAATGTGACGTCACCATTACTTTTGCACCAGCTTTGAGTGCAAACTCAATAGTTGCCATAGATGCCGTAATACGTGCGTCAGAAGTAACTTTGCCATCGCTGACTGGTACATTTAAATCTGCACGAATTAATACGCGCTTACCATTCAAATCTAAGTCCGTCATTTTAATTACATTCATTACCTTTAACTCCCAAAAGTCTATCCATTACATACGGCAATCTATTTCTATCACGGCTATTGTTTATGATTTTATCCAGTAAAACTCAATTTCATCTTTATCGCCCATTGCTTTTTCTATAATGGCAGCTAAATCTATGTCCGCACCACGCGCTTTGAGCATTTCCAATGCATCACGATTTACCCAATAATCTTGGTCATCCTTATGTTCTGCAGTTAGCTCATCATTCAAAAACTTTAATTGAGCGTAGCTAATCTGTCCTAACCAACGATTATTGCTTTTATCTTTAAGCGTAATCATCTATTTCCTTACTGTTTTTATTATTTGAAATCCAGTCGAAATAGTCTAAAGTCAGACTATTTCTAATGACATTTACTTATACTAATTACTTAGCAATATGCTGCACCAAGCGCATCAAGTTGCATGTGTAACCATATTCATTGTCATACCAAGCAACAATTTTTACAAAAGTTGGATCTAACAATATGCCTGCCTCAGCATCGAATACAGATGGGCAAGTTTCACCACGGAAATCAGTAGAAACCACTTTCTCGTTAGTATAGCCAAGTACGCCTTTTAGCTCGCCTTCAGAAGCGGCTTTCATGGCTTGGCAAATAGCCTCGTATGTTGCATCACTGTTCAACTCACAAGTTAAATCAACGACTGAAACATCAGAAGTTGGTACACGGAAAGCCATACCTGTTAGCTTTTTATTCAACGCAGGAATCACTTTACCAACGGCTTTAGCCGCGCCTGTGCTAGATGGAATGATGTTTTCTAAAATACCACGACCACCACGCCAGTCCTTATTTGACGGACCATCAACTGTTTTTTGCGTGGCTGTTGCTGCATGAATTGTCGTCATCAAACCGCGTTTAATGCCGAAAGCATCGTTTAATACTTTAACCACTGGCGCTAAGCCGTTAGTTGTACATGAGGCAGCTGAAACAATCGCCTCACCTTTATATTCTTTGTGATTCACACCGTACACAAACATTGGTGTGTCATCTTTACCTGGTGCAGATTGCACTACTTTTTTAGCACCTGCATCAATATGTTTTTGACAAGTTTCTTGCGTTAAAAAGAAACCGGTACATTCAATCACGATATCAGCCTGAACTTCATCCCATTTAAGGTTTGCTGGATCTTTTTCAGCAGTTAAGCGTATCGTTTTGCCATTCACCACTAAATGGTTACCACTAACCGCCACATCGCCTTTGAAGCGACCGTGCACAGAGTCATATTTAAGCATATAAGCTAGGTAATCTGGCTCTAGCAAATCATTAATTGCGACCACTTCAATATCAGTGAAATCTTTGATTGCCGCGCGAAACACCATACGACCGATACGACCGAAACCATTAATTGCTACACGAATTGCCATGATAATTCCTAATTTTTGATGTAAATAATCGCCATGTAAACGAAAGCAAAATGATTAAATGACGTAGAGAAACACTAATCTCATAAAAAAATAGGGCACCCCACAAGTGAGGTGCCCTATTAAACTAAACAGCTAGTTAAATTACAGCACCTTGAATTACAGTACTGATTTAACCGTTGCAATTACATTTTCAACTGTGAAGCCGAAATGTTTCAACAATACGCCGCCAGGAGCTGATTCACCGAATGTATCGATACCAACAACAGCACCTTCTAAACCTACATATTTACGCCAGAAGTCAGTTACACCAGCTTCAACAGCCACGCGTTTTACGCCTGGAGTTAATACGCTGTCTTTGTAAGCTTTGTCTTGTCGATCAAATACGTTAGTTGATGGCATTGAAACTACACGCACCTTAGTACCAGCAGCATTCAACTCAGCAGCCGCTTTAACCGCCAATTCAAGTTCTGAACCGTTAGCGATAATGATCACTTGTGCGCCAGCAACATCAGACAATACATAACCACCTTTGCGCATTAGATCAAACTGTGATGCATCGTGTTTCATGCCTGGCACGTTTTGACGGCTTAATACTAAGCTAGATGGACCAGTTTTGCGCTCAACCGCAGCAACCCAAGCAACAGCAGTTTCTGTTGAGTTACCTGGACGCCATACGTCCATATTTGGAATTAAACGTAAACCAGCTGTATTTTCGATTGGTTGGTGAGTTGGACCATCTTCACCTTGACCGATAGAGTCATGCGTTAACACAGCAATAGTACGTTGCTTCATCAATGCAGCCATGCGCAATGCGCTCTTCGCATAGTCTGAGAACATATGGAATGTTCCGCCGAATGGAATCAAACCACCGTGTAATGCCATACCGTTCATGATTGCGAACATACCGAATTCACGTACGCCGTATGAAATGTAGTTACCTGGTTTTTTAGCATCAACGTGCACAAAGCTGCCAGTTGAAGTTAGGTTTGAACCAGTCAAGTCAGCAGAACCGCCTAAGAATTCAGGTAATAATGGCGCTAATGCACCGATAACGTTTTGTGAAGCTTTACGTGTTGCAACGCCTTCAGCTTTTTCGTTTGTAGCTGCGATGATTGCATCAGTTGCTGATTTCCAGTTAGCTGGCAAATCACCTGCCATACGGCGTGTGTATTCTGCAGCTTCAGCTGGGAATGCTTTTGCGTATGCGGCAAATTTATCATTCCATGAAGATTCAGCAGCAGCGCCTTTAGCAGTTGCATCCCAACCAGCGTATACATCTGCTGGGATAACAAATGGCTCGTGGTTCCAGCCAATGTTTGCACGTGTAGCGGCAACTTCTTCTAAACCTAATGCAGAACCGTGGCAGTCATGTGAACCAGATTTGTTTGGTGAACCCATACCAATCACTGTTTTACAGCAGATCAATGATGGTTTGTCTGTTACTTTTTTAGCAGCAGCAATTGCAGCACCGATTGCAGCAACATCATGACCATCTACAGACTGAACGTGCCAGCCGTATGATTCAAAACGTTTAGCTGTATCGTCTGTGTACCAACCTTCAATGTGACCATCGATAGAAATACCGTTGTCATCCCAGAATGCTGTTAATTTGCCTAAGCCCCAAGTACCAGCTAAAGCACAAGCTTCGTGAGAAACGCCTTCCATCATACAACCGTCGCCTAAGAACACGTATGTGCTATGGTCAACGATTTCGTGGCCTGGTTTGTTGAATTGGTTAGCTAATAATTTTTCAGCCATTGCGAAACCAACACCGTTTGCAATACCTTGGCCTAATGGGCCAGTTGTTGTTTCAACGCCTGGTGCGTAACCGTATTCTGGGTGACCAGCACATTTTGAATGCAATTGACGGAATGTTTTGATTTCGTCCATTGGCAATGCATAACCTGTCAGGTGTAGCAATGAATAGATCAACATTGAACCGTGGCCATTTGAAAGCACGAAACGATCGCGATTTGACCAGTTTGGATTTTTTGGGTTATGGCTTAGATGGTGATTCCAAAGCTCTTCTGCAATTTCTGCCATGCCCATAGGCGCGCCTGGGTGACCAGAGTTAGCCTTCTGTACCGCATCCATAGATAACGCACGGATGGCGTTGGCTAGGTCTTTACGTGTTGCCATAAATTTCTCCCTAATAATTAACTTGTAGTTTTACGATTCGAATCTGACTAACTAATTGCTTGAACATCACTGCAAGTCTTATAGAAAATCGAATAAAACCTTGATTGAATTCTTTAAAAAGTCAGCGTAATGCACTGCTTTTTGGTAAAAGTGAAATTATTGCTTAATTACCCTTTTTCGGCAAGGGCTTAGGCTCTATTTGGCGTGTAGAAAATAATATTTTTAGCATTTCACTCCATTGAATATTTATTTATTGCGTAAATTACGTCCATAAAAAAGCCAGCGGGTAGGCTGGCTTTATAAATTGAAGCACGTACTTAAAAAATTAAACTATCAATTTGACGACTCATTTTTTTCACAAGGTTTAACTACAAAAGCTTAGCCGCCCATTCTTGTGCGCTAATCTCTTTGTCACCTGAAGTATCTTTATGCGCGAAAATGGTTTGATGGTAAGCCAAAAACTCTGCTCTTGTGACCTTATGGTCGCCATCTGTATCCATCATGCCCATCATTTTCATGGAGCGCAACTCACGGCTATAGCCACCTGTTGTAAGATCAAGCTTAGAATGTTTTGCTGGTCCAGCCCATTCTTTTGCATCAACTGAACCATCTTTATCTTTATCAAGCTCGTCGAAAATACTATTGTAATAAGTGTCCGCTTCAGCTGCCGTTACCATATGATTGCCATCAGCATCCAGCATTTTCATCATGCCCATTTTGCTAAACTCACGTGCATAACCACCCGTACTTAACATTGCATCTGCCGCAAATGCTGGTGCTGATAGAACGCCTGCTGAAAGTAAGGTTGCTACCACTAATACTACGTTTTTAATTTGAATGTTCATCTTAATACCTCCTGAATAACCACTATTTGAAAAAGAATTTTGCTAGCAACCCTTAGTCTTCTAGTGCATCAAGTTCCTTACATTTAATTATTAATTTTTTTAAGAGTGTATTCAAGCTCAACACTAATTTACTTCTTAGTTTCGCTTATTACCTTAAACTATCTTAATGAAATCTATGCGCCATCTATTTTTAATTGTTATCGCAAGCGCGATTTTATTAGCCTCATTCGCTACACAAATTAACGCTAAACAAAATAACTCCAACGTCTTGCTCGCGAAGGTTTACCAGCCAGGCACTCACGTACAGCAATACTTGGTCAGTGAAAAATTTGATGGTGTGCGTGCAGTATGGGATGGCGGCAATTTTCATACGCGTACAGGTCATATGATTTCGGCGCCAGCATGGTTCACCAAAGGACTGCCTAAAACATCGCTAGACGGCGAACTATGGCTTGGACACGGTAAATTCGAAGCGCTTTCTGGCGCAGTGAGAAAAGATATGCCGATTGACGAAGAGTGGCGTGGTATTTCTTATATGGTATTTGAATTACCAAATGCATCAGGCACATTCGCAGAGCGTGCAAAGCGTATTGCCAGCATCGTCAAACAGGCAAATATTGCGCATCTAAAAGCTGTGAAACAATTTAAAGTGAGTGACGAAGCCGCGTTACACAAACTACTTAATCAAATAGTTGCTCAAGGTGGCGAGGGATTAATGCTGCATCGCGCCGACGCACCTTATGTGAAAGGCCGCAGCGATGTGCTGCTTAAATTAAAATTGCTATACGATGCCGAAGCAACCGTAGTGGCGCATACCGTTGGACAAGGAAAATATAAAGGCAAGCTTGGGGCGCTAGAGGTAGAAACGCCCGAAGGCATACGCTTTAAGTTAGGAACTGGCTTCACTGATGCGCAACGCGAAAACCCGCCAACTATTGGCAGCACTGTTACCTATACGTACCGTGATAAAACTAAAGCCGGCAAGCCAAAGTTTGCCAGCTTTTTACGAGTTCGCAATGAGCAATGACGCTACTGCCCAAGTAACGCCTTTTTTAAATTAGTATCAACCGCATGATCGCCTAGCCAAACACGCAATAAAGCTTGATTGAACAACTCACCGTCAACTTTACCTAGCAGCCTGCCATTCAAACTCACTTGCGTGCCTGCTGTTGTGCAGTCCAGCAGAATCACATCGCCTTCTTTCACCTCTTTTGCCGATGTCATCATTTTTTGGAATATCTTCATTTGCGCGTCAATCGAAGCCATTTCAGCCTGAGTGTTATTATCGGTAAACCCTTCGTTCATACCATCCAACAACTGCTCTGAACTGACATCACGTAAAAAATGCATAGCTATACGTTTATTACCATGGTCGTTGATCACGGCATTTGCATCGCTTTGCTTTTGCGCTAAATAAAGGGCACCAGCATAAACCTTAAACATCACCTTAGTCCGCAAGCCAGCCCCATTTAACAGCAAAGTTCTGCTGCCGACTTGCGCAGTTTCATCAATCTTTACCCCTTTGACTTCTAATGCCTGGGCAGAAAAAGTAAGCGCTAGCAATATTGCAAAAATTGAGCTTTGAGCAAGCGCTTGTTTAACACTAAGCTTACTAAATCTAGATTTCATAAAAGTACCTTTTGCATTCAATTTAAACCAAGCTCACTCGAGCGCCACTGCTCACAGACTGCAAAACAGCCTCTATCGCTTTGCAATTAGCTTTCGCGTCAGCAAAGCTTAGATGCAGCGTTTTATTATTCAAAACACAGTCGCTGAAATGTTCGATTTCTAAAGTAAAGTGATTGCTTGGCGCAAAGCGCTCTTCTGCATATTTACCATCTTCCAGCGCCCAAGAAATAACAGGAACATCGTTTTGGAATACCCAAGCCGCGTGGCATTTCACCCAGCCTTTAGTACCGATGATTTCATATTCAGATTTACGACTACGTTCAAAGCTAATATCAAAATGACCGAATCGGGCACGACCTTCAGCATCGTTACCAAAATCTAGCACGCCACTGGTCACAATATCGGCGCCAACTTCGTTCAGTTTGGCATGTGCAATCACGCTTTTAGGTTCTAGACCGCCATTCAATCCAAACGCCCAGCGCAGAGAATGTATCGCATACGGACCAATATCCCACATCGCGCCGCCGCCATCTTTCACGCCGCTGGCAATGCGGTACATACGAGCTGGACGCATCAAAAATGAGTAAGACGCTTTGCATGACAAGACATCACCTATTAAACCCGACTCCACAATCTCTTTGACCCGCGCATGCTGCGGATGAAAGCGATACATGAAACCTTCCATCACTTTTACATTGTTTTTAATCGCAGCTGCTTCTATCGCTTCAATATCTGCCACAGTTAATGCCATCGGCTTTTCTATCAACACATGCTTACCTGCATTGATGGCTTTAAGCGCCCACTCTGCGTGCTCGTTATTTGCCATCGGGCAATAAATCGCATCGACGTTTTTATCATTAATAAGCGCATCCATGTCGTCATAACAGGTGACGTTTTGATGGCAAGGCGCATATTTATCCAAGGTAGCTTTTGCCGCACCTGCACGACGACTTGCGATAGCGACAAGCTCTGCATTAGATGCTTCGATAATCGCAGGAAGCAAACGCTCATTAACACGCGCTGCACCTAAAATTCCCCATTTAAGTTTATTCATACATTACTCCATTTAATACTACATCCGATACTGGCAATCTGCTCTTTAGGACCGGCTCCCGTTTCAGCGATTTGCTTCATGGCGTGAAACAAGTCGCGCGTGCTATGGGGCGCGGTGTCTTTGCGCGACTCATCGAAGCGACCGCGATATTGCAACTCACCTTTATTATTAAATCCGAAGAAATCTGGTGTGCAGATTGCATCATAAGCTTTGGCTACCGATTGAGTTTTATCCCACAAATAGGGAAATGAAAACGCCAATTGATGTGCGACTTTTTGCATATTTTCGAAACTATCTTCTGGATAATCCGCTGGGTCATTAGACATAATCGCCACAGTGTTAACACCAAGCATTTTGAGCTCAAGTACATCATTGACCAACCTTGGGAAAATAGCTTTTACATACGGGCAGTGGTTACAAATAAACATTACTAGCAAGCCATTTTTACCCATGATTAGGTCGCGTGAAATCATGCTGCCATCAATATTTTGTAAATTAAAATCTGGCGCTTGCCAGCCAAAATCACATACAGGTGGGTTTAAACTAGCCATAAAAACACTTTCAACATAGTTAGAATATATAGACCTTATGATACGTTATTCCAGTGCAAGCGTGAATCTAGTGTCAATTTAAAATCAAAGCAGATTTCCGTCGGCGCAGCAATGACTGGTATTAGCTTTTCAATATAGAATGGCGGTTATGAGTAACTTACGATTCTTTAGTACTGAAAATTTGGTCATTGGCGCAACTGTCAAACTGTCTGAGAATGCCGCTACCCATGCCACACGAGCGCTCCGTTTAAATGTGGGCGATCATATTCACTTATTTAACGGCGATGGTTTTGACTATGCTTGCGAACTAGTTATAGTTAAAAAGAATGAAGTGATTGCCAAGGTTAATACTAGCCAAGTGCGCGATACAGAGTCGCCACTTAGCATCACATTACTGCAAGGCATATCCAGTGGCGACCGCATGGATTATTCCATTCAAAAAGCCGTGGAATTAGGTGTAAAACAAATACAGCCAATTGCTACCGAGCGTAGCGTAGTTAAACTTTCTGCTGAGCGCGCAGAAAAACGATTGGAGCATTGGCAAAATATTGTCATTTCCGCTTGTGAGCAATGTGGTCGTGCGACGATTCCTCAAGTATTAGCGCCAAAAACCTTAACTAATTGGTTGTCGACTAATTCAGCATCTACAGCCACCCGTATTTTGCTTAACCCAATAGGCGCAAAGCGCTTAGCCGAGCTGGATAAACCAAGCGATGAAATTCAATTACTCATCGGTGCAGAGGGTGGCTTAACCCAAGCAGAAATCAACCTAGCTCTCTCGCAGAACTTTCAATCAGTGATTCTCGGCCCAAGAATTTTACGCACAGAAACCGCAGGACCAACTGCGATTGCAACACTGCAATCGCTTTGGGGAGATTTTTAACAGGGCTAGAGTGTAAAGATTTAGGTTTTGAGTAAACACCAACATAAATAATTTGCATTAATTACATAAATATTTTATATTATTGTAATAATTACATTTTATAATATTGGTTTGCGCTAAATAATCACTATGTCTATTGGTCACTCTATACGCTTACGGCGCAAGTCGCTCAACATCACACTGCAAATCCTCGCTAATCAAATTGGTGCAGATGCAGGCAATTTGTCACGAATTGAGCGTGGTGAATTAGGCATTAACGAAAGCATGCTACGCAAGATTGCAGAGGCGCTCAATTGCACACCAGCTTATCTCTATGCTCAAAGTGACATGCCGAAAACAGTTCTCTCCGTTCAAGAGCATCGCCAGCCATACCTTACAACTTTATCGCAAGTGCCTAACAAAAATAGCACCTCAAATATTAAAGACTTCGTACAGTGGTTTAGGTCTGTTGCGCCTTACATACATGCGTTTGGTGGCAGAACTTTTGTGATTGCGTTTGGCGGCGAAGTTGTCGATGAAAAGCAATTTATTGCACTTTCACATGACTTAAACTTACTCGCCAGCTTAGAGGTTAGATTAGTGTTAGTGCACGGCGCACGTCCACAAATTGAAAAACGGTTACGTCGCGATAAGCTTTCACCCAAATTTGTGAACGGTCTGCGCGTCACAGACGATGCCGCTATGGAGGCTGTAAAAGAAGCCAATGGTGCGATTCGCGTTGAAATTGAGGCATTGCTGTCTATGGGCTTGGTGAATTCACCGATGGCAGGCTCAGACATTCGTGTGGCGAGTGGTAACTTTGTCACCGCCAAACCGATGGGCGTGCGTAATGGCATTGATTTACAACACACCGGTGAAGTACGTCGGGTCGATGCAATCGGCATCCAAAAACGTCTTGATGACAACGAATTAGTGCTGTTATCTCCACTGGGCTATTCACCTACCGGCGAGGCATTCAATTTAAGTTTAGAAGATGTTGCGGTGAGCGCTGCAGTTGCGCTTGATGCTGACAAGCTGATCTTTTTGATGGATTCCGAAGGTGTACATAACCTACGCGGCGAATTATTGCGTGAAATGACCGCAGGTAAAGCTAAAAATCTGCTACGTAACGTCAAAGGCAACGAACAGGCCATCAACATTTCTGAAGATATTAATTACTACTTACCTGCCGCTGTAAGGGCTTGCGAACACGGCGTGGCACGTACGCATTTGATTTCGCGGCATATTGACGGCGCGATTATTCAAGAGTTGTTCACACTAGACGGTATTGGCACCATGGTGACCGAGCTTAGTTTAGAAAGCATGCGCCAAGCCAATATTGACGATGTAGGCGGTATATTAAAACTCATCGAACCATTGGAAGCTGAAGGCTTTTTAGTGCGCCGCGGACGCGAACATATAGAAATGGAAATCGAACATTTTTATGTGATGGAGCATGACAATCGCATTATTGGTTGCGCAGCGTTGTATCCATTTAACGCTGAGCGTACTGCCGAATTCGCTTGCCTAGCGATAGACCCAGCCTACAGAGGCGGCGGTCGTGGCGATAAATTATTTTATTACTGCGCCAGTCAAGCCAAAGAATTAGGCTTTAAAAGCTTATTCTGTCTGACTACACGTACCGAACATTGGTTTTTAGAACGTGGGTTTACGGAACAAAATGTAGAAAAACTCCCCGCGGAGAAACAGAAACTTTACAACTTTCAGCGTAAATCAAAGGTGTTTAGCAAAACTTTATAAGCAAATTTTAGATACAATGACACAAATCGCATTCACCAAATTTAAGCCCACGGAAAACCTATGTTAAGCCAAACAACTGCCGCAAAAAAAGCACGCACCCTTGCCGAAGCGCTGCCGTATATCAAACGTTTTTTTGATAAAACCATTGTCATCAAATACGGCGGAAACGCTATGACAGATGAGCATTTAAAAGAATGTTTCGCTCAAGATGTTGTATTGCTAAAACTTGTAGGTATGAACCCCGTGGTTGTACATGGTGGCGGCCCGCAAATTAACGAGATGTTAGATAAGCTTGGCAAAAAAGGTGAGTTTATTCAAGGCATGCGTGTGACAGACGCTGAAACCATGGACGTGGTTGAAATGGTGCTTGGCGGTCAAGTAAATAAAGAAATTGTGAACTTGATAAACCGTCATGGCGGTAAAGCGGTTGGATTAACTGGTCAAGATGGTAACTTCATTCACGCCCAAAAGCTGCTAATGGAAGATATGAACGACCCATCAAGAATGATTGATATTGGTCAAGTTGGTGAAATCACCGCGATCGATCCGAGCATTATCAACTTTTTAGATAAAGGTGACTTTATTCCAGTGGTTGCGCCAATTGGCGTAGGCGCTGATGGCGAAACCTACAACATCAATGCTGATGTAGTAGCAGGTAAGCTCGCGGAAATCTTAGGTGCTGAGAAATTAATCTTGCTGACTAATACGCCAGGTGTATTGGACAAAAGCGGCGAGTTGCTAACGGGCTTAACTCCAAAACAAATTGATGACTTAGTTGCAGATGGCACGCTTTCAGGCGGCATGTTACCTAAAATCAGCTCAGCGTTAGATGCAGCACGCAGCGGTGTAAAAGCCGTACATATAATTGATGGCCGTGTAGAGCATGCTTTGCTGCTGGAAGTATTGACAGATGAAGGTGTGGGTACGCTGATTAAGGCTAAGTAAATTGGGTGCAAACTGTAGTGCAAGAGGCAGAAGTGCTAGAGTCTGGATTTTCGACCTAGACGACACATTGCATGATGCTTCTGCCCACATCTTTCCAGTGATGAATCGTACCATGACGAAATATATCATGGACAATCTGACCTTAGATGAAACGGCCGCGCACCAGCTACGCCAGCACTATTGGCGCATCTACGGCGCAACGCTTAAAGGTCTAATGCGACATCACGGCACTAGCCCACATCACTTTCTTGAAGAAACGCACAAATTTCTAGACTTGCCAGAGATGGTGCTTGAAGTAAAACGCTTGCGCAACATGCTGCAAAGCCTTTCAGGACGTAAGTTAGTGTTCACCAACGCGCCTAAAAGCTATGCTATGCGCGTGTTGGATATTCTCGGCATTAGCGATTGTTTTGAACTTGTATTTAGTGTGGAATCAACCAAATTTCATGCGAAGCCTTCTATACGCGGCTTTCAAATGCTACTCAAAACCATCAAAGTAAAAGCCAGTGATTGCACAATGCTAGAAGACAGCCTGCCTGCCTTGATGACCGCAAAACGTTTAGGCATGAAAACAATCTGGGTGACAAAAAAACTACAAAAACCAAATTTTGTGGATTATCGATTAAGTGAAGTGTTAGCACTTACTCACCTTAAGTTATAATTTCCAAAATTTAATAACTAGAACTTAATAACAAGTTAAATAAAAAAAGTTTAATAAAAAACTCTTAGGGGAAAAAAATGGCAGGGGAACGCAAGCAGCAGATTCTAGAAACGCTCGCTAAAATGCTAGAGGCGCCAAAGCGTGAAAAAATCACAACCGCATCACTGGCGGCAAAACTTGAAGTGAGTGAAGCTGCGCTTTACCGCCACTTTGCCAATAAAGCCCAAATGTTTGAGGGTTTAATTTCATTCATTGAGGAAACAATTTTTGGTTTAATTAATAAAATCGGCACCGAAGAAACCGATGGCTTAAGGCAAATTCAACGCACCATTACCATGCTACTCGCGTTTGCTGAAAAAAACCCGGGCATGACACGCGTGTTAATCGGCGATGCTTTAGTCAATGAAGATGAAAAACTTCAGGTACGCATTAACCAACTTTATGACAGAATTGAAGTCACACTCAAGCAAAGCTTACGCATTGCTGAAACGCAGAGTGGCAGCAAGGGCGATGCTGAAGCGCAGGCCAACTTAATTGTTTGCTACATTATTGGTCGCTGGCAGCAGTTTGCTAAAAGTGGCTTTAAGCGCAAACCAACAGAGTATGTACAGCAACAAATTACTACACTTATCAATTATTAAATATTAACTGTTAATCAATTTGATCAAACAAATTTATAACACTGGGGACTTAAATTGCAAGGCACGATATTTGGATTTACAGAAGCACAAATTAGCCAATTCGGTATGGATTATGCCGTTACTGGGTTAATGTTGTTAATGATGGTGATTGTC
>Ga0208124_100097_pt1 | contig 54288 bp, 52 predicted proteins | sample LakWasM104_HOW12_2_FD_183922 | JGI IMG/M metagenome (GOLD analysis project Ga0208124, IMG submission 183922) | Freshwater sediment methanotrophic microbial communities from Lake Washington under simulated oxygen tension - Sediment Metagenome... | ecosystem: Environmental > Aquatic > Freshwater >...
GGCTGGGTGTTTGCCATCACCGTCACCACCACCCTGGTGATGTGGGAGTCCATCCGCCGCTGGCCGCCCAAGGCACACCCGCCCTCCAAACTGCCCGCCGAGCGCCTCTGGGGCGGCACCCTGAGCGGGCTGCGCTTTGCCTGGCACTCACGCATGATCCTGGCGCAACTGGTGCGTGTGATGGCCTTCAGCGCTGCGGGCTCGGCCCTGTGGGCGCTGCTGCCGGTGATTGCGCAGCGCCTGGGCACGGGGGCGCCGGGCTTCGGGCTGCTGATGGGCTGCCTGGGCACTGGGGCCGTGGCCGTGGGCCTGGTGCTGGGGCGGCTGCGCGCGCGTTTTGGCATGGAAGCCATCGTGGGCGTGGGCGGCATCGTATTTGGCGCGGCCATGCTGGTGGCGGCGCTCACCCACATCGCCTGGGTGGTCTATATGGCCATGCTGTTTGCGGGCGCGGCGTGGATGTCGGCCATGTCCACCTTCAATACCGCCACCCAGGCCAGCGCCCCGCAGTGGGTGCGCTCGCGCGCCGTGGCCATGCACATGGTGGCGGCGCTGGGCGCGTTTGCGATGGGCTCGGCGTTCTGGGGCGCGGCGTCGGACATCCTGGGCCTCACGCCCACGCTGTGTGTGGCCGCTGCGCTCATGGGCGTAGGCCTGCTGCTGGCCCGACCCATGCCGCTGCGCATGGGTGCGCTGCACGAGGTGACCCAGGCCACGCCCTGGGACGAACTCTTCATTGAAGCCGAGCCGCTGCCCGAGGCAGGCCCTGTGGCGGTGGAAGTGGGCTACCGCATCGCCCCCGGCACGGACGCAGCCTTCCTGGACACGATCAGCCGCATGAAGGCCCCGCGCCGCCGCGATGGCGCCACCTTCTGGCGCATCTACAAGGACCTGGGCGAGCCGTCGCGCTATGTGGAGCGCTTCATCGTCGAATCCTGGGCCGACTACCTACACCAGCGCGCCCGCGCCACGATGGCCGACCAGGCGCTGGAGACGGAAGTACGAGCGTTTTTGGCACCGGGCGAGGTGGTGCGGATGTCGCACTACATCGCGGAGCGGTAGGCGCCCTTGAGCCGACCCGCCGTGGTTCCGGCTTGATGCGCGTCAATTTCCGCAGCCGGATCGGGTACCGACACCGGCGGTCGGCCTGCGACAATCGCAGCATGACCTTCGCCCCCCTTGCCAACGACACCTTCCTGCGCGCCTGCCGCCGCCAGGCCACCGACTACACGCCCCTATGGCTCATGCGCCAGGCGGGGCGCTATCTGCCGGAATACAAGGCCACGCGTGCCCAGGCAGGCAGCTTCATGGGCTTGGCCACCAATGTGGATTACGCCACCGAAGTGACCCTGCAGCCACTGGAGCGTTTTCCGCTCGACGCGGCCATCCTGTTCAGCGACATCCTCACCGTGCCCGACGCCATGGGTCTGGGCCTGTCGTTTGCCGAGGGCGAAGGCCCGCGCTTTGCCAAGGTGGTGCGCGACGAAGCCGCCGTGGCCGGGCTGGCCGTGCCCGACATGGACAAGCTGCGCTACGTGTTCGATGCGGTCACCAGCATCCGCAAGGCGCTCAACGGCCGCGTGCCGCTCATCGGCTTCTCGGGCAGCCCCTGGACGCTGGCCTGCTACATGGTCGAAGGCAAGGGATCGGACGACTACCGCCTGGTCAAGACGCTGATGTACAGCCGCCCCGACCTGATGCACCGCATCCTGGCCGTGAATGCCGACAGCGTGGCCGCCTACCTCAACGCCCAGATCGACGCGGGCGCACAGGCTGTGATGATTTTTGACAGCTGGGGCGGCGTGCTGGCCGACGGTGCCTTCCAGGAGTTCAGCCTGGCTTACACCAAGCGCGTGCTGGCACAGCTCAAGCGCACCGGCGTGGATGGCACCGATGTGCCGCGCATTGTCTTCACCAAAGGCGGCGGCATCTGGCTGGAGGACATGAAGGACATCGACTGCGAGGTGCTGGGCCTGGACTGGACGGCCAACCTGGGCAAGGCGCGCGCCATCGTCGGCGGGCAGGTGGGCGGCCCCGGCAAGGCACTGCAGGGCAACATCGACCCCAACGTGCTGTTTGCGCCGCCTGCGCAGATCGTGACCCAGGTGCATGCCGTGCTCGACAGCTTTGGCAAGCCCCACACCGACCGCAACACCACCGGCCCCACGCACATCTTCAACCTGGGCCATGGCATCAGCCAGTTCACCCCGCCCGAGCATGTGGCGGCATTAGTGGAGGCTGTGCACAGCCACTCGCGCGCGCAGCGCCAGGGCTGATCGCCTGAGCGAGGGCTCCAGGCCGCGCGGCGCACCCGGCAGGGCCCCGGTGATGGCAATGGAACACCCCACACCAGCGCCAGCGGAGCCCCCCACCGGCCCGCAGGCGCTGCCCGCCTCGGCCCTGCAAACGCCCCCCGGCGCGCTCGCGGACTGCGTACGCGCCTTTTTCTGGCGCGACCTGGGCCGCCAGCCGCACCACACCCCGGCGGACACGCGCGTGCCGCCCAGCCCCTACCCCGGCATCATCTGGATCACGCGGGGCACGGCCCAGCTTGTGGAATGTGCAGGTACGGCCACGGCAGCGGCCCTACCGGCCATCACGCTGTCGGGCGCACACCGCCATCCTTACCACTCGATCTCTTCCCGCGATGGCGATTCGTTCTGCCTGGCTTTCCAGCCCGGCGCGCTGGGGCTGCTGACAGGGCAGGACCTGGCGCCGCTGACCGACCGCATCACGGACGCGGTGACCTGGCTGCCCGAGGAGTGGCACCCCTTCCTGGCGGCCGTCCACACGGCGCCCGACCATGGCGCGCGCCAGGCGCTGTGCGTGGACTTTCTGACCCCGCGCTGGGCAGCGGTCGCCGACCAGCACGCCGCCTGGCTGCAGGTGCTGCACCAGGCATGGCAGCGCGGCGCACGCCAGGCCCTGGCCTCCACGCTGGACTGGACGCCCCGGCACCTGCAGCGCCGCACCCGGCAGCTAACGGGCCTGAGGCCGGGAGAGATCGAACGCATGCTGCGCGCCGAACATGCGCTGCTGGCCATGCGCGATGGCAACGCCGGGGCCCTCGACGCCGCACTGCGCCATGGCTACGCCGACCGGGCGCATTTCAGCCGCGAGGCGCGTGCATTGTTCGAGAGGCCCCCTGCCGCACTCAAGGCCCACACCCAGCGGCCGGGCGACGATGCGGACTGGCTGCTGCGGCGCAGTTAAACCACCCGCCGTTTACCGCTGGATCACCCGGGGCCGCTTGATCTTGGCCTGCAACTGCAGGATGCCGTAGAGCAGCGCCTCGGCTGTGGGCGGGCAGCCGGGCACATACACATCCACCGGCACGATGCGGTCGCAACCCCGCACCACCGAGTAGCTGTAGTGGTAGTAGCCACCGCCGTTGGCGCACGAGCCCATGGAGATCACATAGCGCGGCTCGGGCATCTGGTCGTAGACCTTGCGGATGGCGGGCGCCATCTTGTTGGTGAGGGTGCCGGCAACGATCATCAGGTCGCTGTGGCGCGGGCTGGAGCGCGGGATGATGCCGAAGCGGTCCAGGTCGTAGCGCGCCATGGCGGCGTGCATCATCTCGACCGTGCAGCACGTTAGGGCCTGCTAACCCCATTTTTGCCAGATGCGTTGCGAAGCAAACGGTCCAGACGCAAGGCGCCAAACGAAGCTGGGGTGCTGCCCCAGCGAGGCTTGGCAACACAGCGGGTGGCCCGTTTGCCTCGCAACCCGGAGGGAAGGCCTCCCCCGCCACGCCACTCGTCGTTGCACTCCTAGTCAAGGCCCCGGCCTTGGCGTCGTCGCGCGCCTCGATTGGCGTGGCGGGGGAGGCCTTCGCACTGGCAAAAAAGGGGTTAGCAGGCCCTAAGCCCGAAGGTCATGAACCACAGGCTGTCGGTGCGTGCCGCCTGCAACACCTCATCCAGCCGGGCCAGCACAAAACCGTCGCGCTCCATGGTGGGCGCATCTGCCATGGGGGAAGAAGAGTAAATAGCCATGGCGGCATCGTCGCCCCAAGTCGCCGCGCCGTCTTGAAGCAAAGCGACATGGACCGCTGTGACACCGAGAACGCCAGACACTCCAGGCCCTGCGACAATCCCCGGGCATTTCGCAGCAGATCCGGCGTCCCCGCCAGCGCACTTATGCACAAAATTGGAGCATCCTCGTACCCGGCGCGAGTTCGTACGGCAACTTGCACACAAACCTCGCCACGATGCTAAGTGCTTGATTTATATGGCGTTAAATCCCCTGCTTTTTTGACAGGCAATCCAGCCAAAGCACGAATTGACAAGGACTTGCGGAGCAAACCCAAGGGATATCAACAAAGTTATCCACAGGAATTCTGGATTTCTTACAAATACCCTGTCAAATCAACCACTTGCAGCCCAAATCGAAGAAATGCATGAACATCCGATGACGGCACTAGCACAAAAAGGGGGCTGCCTGTCCTCTTGACGAACCCATGCTGTCCGACTTATGCACACAAAACGTGATGCAGCGCAACATCGAGACGCCGAATGGGCTTAGCACAAAAATCGAGGCCAAATTTCTTCAGATGATTGATTCATAAGGATTTTTTTGGAGTGCCGCATTTCCGGGCAATCTGTTCGCAGCCAGTATTCATGCGGCTTGGGCGGGGGTCCAGGCGGGATGTCAACAAAGTTATCCACAGAAATCCGGGATTACTCACACACCCTCGGCAAATCAAGCACTTAGCCGCCAAAGCTCCAGATCACATCCACAACGCGCACTAAGCTCGCCAGTCACCCCATAGCCCGTGCCTATGCCCACCTACATCGTCCACGTTGCCCTGCAAACGCCCTCGCACAGCGGGGTCGGCGACTTGCTGAGCTACGCCAGTGAGCGCCCGCTCTCACCCGGAACGCTGGTGCGTGTGCCCCTGGGCACGCGCGAGGTGCTGGGCGTGGTGTGGGATGCCGACGAGGCCCCTGGCGAGCTGCCCGATGGCGCCACCCTGCGCCCCATTGCCGGCGTGCTGGAGGGTGTGGCGCCCCTGGATGCGCCGTGGCGCCGACTGGTGGGGTTTGCGGCGCGCTACTACCAGCGGGCCTTGGGCGAGGTGGCGCTGGCCGCGCTGCCCCCCCAGCTGCGCGACCTGCGTCCCGAGCAGTTGGCGCGGCGGCTGCGGCGCCCGGCCAAGGGCGCTGGAGAGGCCTCAGGCACTATTGAAAACATAGCACTCACCGCAGAGCAGGAAAGCGCCAGGGCCCGAATTTCTGCAGAAAAAGGGCCCTTCCTGCTGTTTGGCAGCACCGGCAGCGGCAAGACCGAGGTGTATCTGCGCTGCGTGCAGGAGATGCTGGAGGCCGACCCCACCGCCCAAGCGCTGGTGATGGTGCCCGAGATCAACCTCACGCCCCAGCTGGAGGAGCGGTTTGCAGGCCGCTTTGCGCCGCGCTTCGGCCCCGGCGCCGTGGTGTCGCTGCACAGCGGCATGACGAACCCGCAACGCCTGGCCAGCTGGCTGGCCGCCCATGGCGGCAGCGCACGCATCGTGCTGGGCACGCGCATGGCGGTGTTCGCCAGCCTGCCGGGGCTGAGGCTCATCGTGGTCGATGAGGAGCACGACCCCAGCTACAAGCAGCAAGAAGGCGCGCGCTACTCCGCCCGCGACCTGGCCATCTGGCGCGGACGCGAGCAGGGCGCGAAGGTGATCCTGGGCTCGGCCACCCCGTCGCTGGAGAGCTGGCACGCCAGCCGCCCGCCCACGGCCGAGGACCCCGAGGGCGGCCGCTACGTGCGCCTGCACATGCCCAGCCGCATCGGCGCCGGAGCCCTGGCCCGCGTGCGCCGGGTGGACATGAACCAGCAGCCCCGCCGCACCGTGTTCAGCGCGCCGCTGCTGCAGGCCATCACCGAACGCGTGGCGCGCGGCGAGCAGAGCATGATCCTGCTGAACCGCCGGGGCTACGCGCCCGTGCTGCACTGCGTGGACTGCGGCTGGAAGAGCGACTGCCCGCACTGCAGCGCGCACCAGGTGTTCCACAAGACCGACCGCACCCTGCGCTGCCACCACTGCGGCTACACGGTGCGCGTGCCGTTTCACTGCCCGACCTGCGGCAGCCCCGACATCCACCCCATGGGCAAGGGCACCGAGCAGTTGGAGGAGCAGCTGGGCACCCTGCTGCGGGAGGTGCTGCGGCCCGACCGCACGCCCGCCCGCATCGCCCGCATCGACGCTGACACAACCAAAGCCAAGGGCGCGCTGGAGGCGCAGCTGGCACAGGTGCATTCGGGCGAGGTGGATGTGCTGGTGGGCACGCAGATGATTGCCAAGGGGCACGACTTTCGGCGCATCACGCTGGTGGCCGCCGTGCAGCCCGATGGCGCACTCTTCAGCAGCGACTTTCGTGCCGCCGAGCGGCTGTTTGCCCTGCTGATGCAGGCTGCAGGCCGCGCCGGGCGCGACGCTGCCTACATGGCCGCCCAAGCGGTGCACGGCACGCAGCCCGAAATGTGGGTGCAGAGCTTTCACCCCCAGCACGCCGTGTTCGAGGCGCTGCGCAAGCACGACTACGAAGCTTTTGCCGCCCAGCAGCTCAAGGAGCGCGAAGAGGCCGCCATGCCCCCGTTCTCGTACCAGGCGCTGGTGCGAGCCGATGCGCGCACGCAGGAGGTGGCGCAGGGCTTTCTGACTGCGGCCACCGCCGCCGCCCACGCTGCGCAGTTGCCGGGTTTGCCCGATGGCACGGTGATCCTGTTCCCGCCTGTGCCGCTCACGATCCAGCGCGTCGCCAATGTGGAGCGCGCCCAGATGCTGATGGAAAGCAGCAGCCGCACCACCCTGCAGCGCTTTCTGGCCGCATGGCAGCCGATATTGCAAGCCACGCGCAGCCAGCCGAAGCACAAGGGGCTGATCCGGTGGCTGGTGGATGTGGACCCACTAGCCATCTAAGTCCGCCCGGCAGGCCCACACAGCGGCCTCAATACAAAGCAACGGGGGCTGCGCTTTTCAACGCAGCCCCCGTCTCGTCAGAGCGTGGTTCGCCGGTTACAGCGCGCCGTCACCCAGCACGATGCCTTCACGGCGGGGGTCCACCCCGCCTTCCAGCCGGGTCTGGCCGTTGCGGTTGACCCGCATGATGGTGGACACGCCGCTCGACTGCGCGGCGTTGTTCACCGTGTGGCCCTTGGCCTTGAGGCCGTCGATCAGCCCGGTGAGGTCCAGCGCCGTGTTGGCGCCGTCCACGTTGGTGGTGGGGCTGTTGGTGGCGCCAAAGTTCACCAGCGACGTGGCTTGCTGGGCATCGAGGTTCCAGTCCACCGCGCCGACCACGGTCTTGAGCACGTACTGGATGATGGTGCCGCCGCCGGGCGAGCCCGTGGCCATCACGAAATCACCCGGCTCCGTGCCCTTGAACACCAGCGTGGGCGCCATGGTGCTGCGGGGGCGCTTGCCGGGCGCCACGCGGTTGGCAATGGGCACACCGGCGCCGTCAGCCGGCTGGGCCGAGAAGTCGGTGAGCTGGTTGGTCAGCAGGAAGCCGCCCACCATGTGGAACGAGCCCATGCTGGACTCGACCGTGGAGGTCATCGACACCACGTTGCCGTAGGCATCCACGATGGAGAAGTGCGTCGTGCCGCGCTCCACCGTCTTGTCCACGCCCAGAGGCACATCGCCCAGCGCCCCTGCCGACGCCGTTCCCAGCGACTTGCCGTCCGGCTGGATCAGTGCCGCGCGCTGCTTGAGGTAGGCCTTGTCCAGCATGGTGGACACGCCCTTGCCAGGCAGCGGGATGAAGTCGGTGTCAGCCACGTACTTGTCACGGTCGGCATAGGCCAGGCGCTCTGCCTCGGATACCAGGTGCACACCCATCACGCTCGGCACGCCGCCTTCATTGCTGGGGTTGGTAGGGCCGTGTTTGGAAAGGTCGAAATTCTCCAGAATGCCCAGCGCCTGCGCAATGGCGATACCGCCCGACGACGGCGGCGACATGGTGCAGACGTAGTAGCTCGCGCGGTAGGTGGTGCACACCGGCTCGCGCTTTTTGGCCTGGTAGTTCTTGAGGTCGTTCACCGTCATCAGGCTGGGGGTGATGGGCGTCTTGGCCGCATCGTCACCCACCGCCTGGGCCGCCTTGGCCACGATGGCTTCGGCCAGAGGGCCGGAGTACAGGGCGTTGGCGCCGCCGCTGGCCAGCGTGCGCAGCGTCTGTGCATACGGCAGGTTGGTCGTCACGGTGCCGGTGGCCTTGGGTGTGCCGTCGGCATTGAAGAAGGCGGCGACCGCATTCGCGTCCAGCGCCAGGCTGGCGGCGTTGCCCTTGATGGCGTCGCCCATGCGGCCCGGAATGCGGTAGCCGTTGGTGGCCAGCTGGATGCCTTCGTCGAACAGCTTGTCCCAACCCAGCTTGCCGTGTTCCTTGTGGGCCATGTCCAGCATGCGCATCACGCCGGGCACGCCAATGGAGCGGCCGCTGCGCCGGGCGCTGGGCACGGGCGCGGGGGACGAGGCATCGCCCTGGTCCTGGCGCACCAGGTAGTAGCCATTGGCGGCAGCAGGGGCGGTCTCGCGGCCATCGTACGCCACGACCTTCTTGGTGTTGGCGTCGTAATACATCATGAAGGCGCTGCCCGCCAGCGTGCTGGACTGCGGCTCCACCAGGCCCAGCACGGCCTGCACGGCCACGGCAGCGTCCACCGCCGTGCCGCCGGCCTTGAGCACGTCACAGCCGGCCTTGGTGGCCAGCGGGGTGTTGGCCACCACCATGTATTTGCTCGATTGCTTGGCCTTGTAGCCCAGGCGGTAGCCCGATGCCGCCTCGGGCGCTGCCGGGTCACCCGCCACGCCGGACCCCACCACCACGGCCGAGCCGGAGCTGGACACCACCGAGCAGCTCTGGGCATTGTTGTCCACGGCCAGGTCGTTGTCCGAGCCGCTGCCGCAGCCCGAAAGCACCAGCGCAACGGCCACGGGCGTGAGTGCCCACAGCGCAATATTCCTCTTCCTCATAGTGAATCTCCTGTTGTTGTCCGTTCGTGGGCATGGGTTGACCACGTGGCATCGTCGGCGCAAAAAGCATGCCGTGTCGAATGTTTTTTCGTATCGTTTTCTCAAGGCAGCCATCTCAGGAAGGCAACGACAGGCAGGCCAAGGCGGCGGCATCGCAGCGGCACCGCCACATTGCCTGGGCGACGCTCACGCGCGATCCCGCATGAAAATGAAAGCAAATCCGGCAGTAGCGCTAGTGCATCATGCGCTGGTAGCTATCATTTTTGAGAGTCCGAGCCCCCACCCTGGCTTTGAGCCCGCACCTACACTGCCCCGTACCGAAGCAGGAGACCCCATGACCCCCGAACAATTTGCAGACGAACTGGCCCGCGAGGGCTTCGAGCCCGCCGTCACCGTGACCCGCGAGGCCGGCGGCATGCTGGGCGACCACACGCACCCGTTCGAGGCCAAGGCGCTGATCCTGTCGGGCGATATCCGCATCGCCACGGCTACGTCAGAACGCGTGTACCAGGCGGGTGATGTCTTTCACCTGGCGGCCGAAGAGCCGCACTCGGAGTTCTACGGAATGCTGGGCGTGCAGTACCTGGTGGGACGCAAGACGCCGGCAGCGGCCTGAGCCCACCGCACCGCACCGCAGCGGCCTGGCGGCTCAGGTCAGCAGCGCGACGGCGGCAGAGAAGCTCAGAAACGCCAGCGCGGTGGACACCAGGATGATGCGCGCCACCCGCTCGTTGTTGGCGCCAAACTTCTCGGCCAGCAGCGACACGTTGCTGGCGCTGGGCAAGGCGGCCAGCAGCACCATCACCGTGAGCGCAAACGGCGTGAGCGGCACCCCCAGTGCCATGGCCGCGGTGCCTGCGCCCCACACCAGCAGCGGGTGCACCAGCAGCTTGGCCAGCGCCACCGGCACATAGTCGCGCGCGGGCACCTGCTCGTGCTGGTTCATCTGCGAGCGCGCCAGCACCGCCCCAATGGTGAACAGCGCCACGGGCGAGGCCGCGTCGGCCAGCATGGCGATGGTCTTGTCCACCGGACCTGGCAGCTTGAACTGCAACGCCGACGCCAGCGCGCCCAAGGCAATCGACCAGGGCATGGGGTTGGTGGCCATGCCCCTGAAGGCGTTCTTCAGCGCCACGCCCACGCCGTGGGTGCCTGCACCGTCCAGGCGCGACAGCGCAATGCACAGCGAGCTGGTGATGACCATGTCCACCACGATGGTGACGATGGCTGGTCCCGCGCTCTGCGCGCCCAGGAGAGCCACCAGCAGCGGCACGCCCATGAAGCCGGTGTTGGGGAAGGCCGCAACGAGCGCCCCAAAGGCGGCATCGTTCCAGCCGATGCGCGCGTTGCGCGTGAGCGCCACCGTGGCCCCCACCATCACGAGCGCACACAGCACATAGACGCCCGCCACGGCCGGGTCCAGCAGTTGCCCGATGGGCGTGCTGGCGCCAAAGCGGTACAGCATGCAGGGCAGCGCAAAGTACAGCACGAAGGCGTTGAGCCCCGGAATGGCGGGCTGCGGCAGCACGCCGCGCCGTGCGGCAAGGTAGCCGCAGAGCACAAGCGCAAAGAAGGGGAAGGTGATGAGCAGGACGGACAGCACGGCCCGATTGTGCTTGTTGCGCCTGCAGCCAGGGCCTGCAGCCCACTAGGTGGTCAGCGCAAAGTCAGGTGGGTGGGCTCGCGGGTGGCGAGCGCAGGCACCCGCTTTTTGTTATTGCTTGCGCTGGATGATGAGGTTGCGCTTGGCATCCTCGGGGTAGGCAAAGGTGATGGCACCGTTCTTGACCATGCCCATGACCAGCATGTTGCGCGTGATCGCGTCCTTGTCCTGCGCACTGAAGGGCTTGTCGTAGGTGGTGACCACGCCGTAGTAGGTCTTCATCTTGCCCTCCAGCGACTCCTTGATGGCCTTGCCGTTCAGGTTGCCGTCGCGGATGCCGAGGAACGAATACATCAGCAGATAGGTGGCGTCGTAGGCGTTGGCCGCCGCCATGGGCACGGCCACCTTGCCTTGGTACTTGCGGGTGTAGCTCGACAGGAATGATGCCCGGCGCTCGTTGCTGGGCTCGGCGATGAAGGTCTGCACCATGAGCGCGCCCTCGGCCGCGTCCTTGGCGCCTTCGAGGAAAAACGGGAAGGACAGCGGCCATGGCCCCACCTGCGGCACCTTCCAGCCAAGCGCCTTCTTGCCGTTGGCAATGGTGGCGTTCTCCGGCCCCACGGTGTAGCTGTAGACCACGTTGGCGCCCGCGTTGCGCGCCGCAGTCAGCTCGGCCGTCAGGTCCTTCACCCCCAGGTCAAAGCGCGCCACATGCACGGGTTTGAGGTTCTTGGCCGCCAGCGCGGCCACCACGTCGTTGTAGCCGCCTTCGCCATAGCCGGTCTTGTCGGCAAAGATAGCGACCTTGTCCCAGCCGCGTTTGACGATGTCGTCCACCAGGAAGGGCGCCTGGATCGCGTCGCGCGCCTGCACGCGGAAGATGTAGCTGTCGGGCGCGGGGTATTTGGCCGTGACGGCCGTGCCCGTGGCGCAGGGCACGATGAGCGGGCTTTTGGCGTCCTGGAACAGGTCGATGGCCTTGAGCGCCACGCCGGTGTTGCAAAAGCCGATGGTGGCAACGACCTTCTCCGCCAGCAGCTCCTGCGACACCTTGCGGCCCTGGTCGGGGTCGGCCCTGTCGTCCTTGATGACGAGCTCCAGCGGGCGGCCGAGGTAGCCGCCCACGGCATTGATCTCGTCCACCGCCAGCTTGATGCCGTTGAGCATGGGCACGCCAAAGTCGGCCGATGGCCCGGTGAAAGGCCCCACCACGCCGATGCGCGCGGGGGCGTTGCCCCCCGCCTGCGCATGCGCCGCCCATGGCAGCAGCGCCGCGCCCGCCAGCACACCGGCAGCCGCCAGGGCGGCGCATGCGGTCCATGCAGGCAGGGGCAACCGACCGTGGACCGCCCGGGGCGTGGCGGCGGTCAAAGCGATGGAAGGCGGGGTCACAGGGTTCATGGCGGTGCTCGGTTCACAACACTCCCCTCCCGGTGGGGGAGGGACTCGCCAACCAGTATCAAATTGTGAAAACAAAGCCCCTAGCGGGGTTTCCCGGAGCTCTGGGCCTGCCAAATGGGCTGCGGGGCGCCCCTGTCAGCCGACCGTCAGGCACCGGTCGCGCGTGGGCGACTAGGGCATGCCGGGGGGTACGCCGGTATCATTGCGCCCTTGCGCTGCACGTCCCCTCGGCGTGCACCCCACGCCCGTGGCACCCACCGCCCCGCGCCTGTCCGGTTCCCCCTTCGCCCTTTCTGCACGTTCCTTTTCCTCCATGTCTGCCGGTCTCAATCTCGCCCAGCTCCAGGCCGTTCACTACACCGACGGGGCCTGCCTCGTCCTGGCAGGGGCTGGCTCGGGCAAGACGCGGGTGATCACCATGAAGATCGCCCACATGATCGAAAAAGGCATGGACCCCAAGCGCATCGCGGCCATCACCTTCACGAACAAGGCGGCGTCTGAAATGCGCGAGCGCGCGGGCCACCTGATCGGCCGGCGTGCCAAGGATGTGCTGATCTGCACCTTCCACGCGCTGGGCGTGCGCATGGTGCGCGAGGACGGCCATGTGCTGGGCCTCAAGCCCCAGTTCAGCATCCTGGACGCCGACGATGTGACGGGCATCCTGAAGGAAGCCTCCGGCGGCACCACCGACATGGCCACGGCGCGCCAGTGGCAGTGGGTGATCAGCAAGTGGAAGAACATGGGCCTGACCTCGGAGCAGGCGCTGGCTCAGGCGGCGGACGACAACGAACGCATCATCGCCACGCTGATGGCGCGCTATGAAGAGCGCCTGGCGGCCTACCAGAGCGTGGACTTTGACGACCTGATCGGCATGCCGCTGCGCCTGCTGCGCGACTTCCCCGAAGTGCGCGCCAAGTGGCAGGCGGCCCTGGGCCATGTGCTGGTGGACGAATACCAGGACACCAACGCCACGCAGTACGAGCTGCTCAAGCTGCTGGTGGGCGAAAAAGGGCACTTCACGGCCGTGGGCGACGATGACCAGTCCATCTACGGGTGGCGTGGCGCCACGCTGGACAACCTCAAGAAACTGCCGGTGGACTACCCCCACCTCAAGGTCATCAAGCTGGAGCAGAACTACCGCTCCACCAGCGCCATCCTGCGCGCGGCCAACAACGTGATCGGCCCCAACCCCAAGCTGTTTCCCAAGACGCTGTTCAGCGAACTGGGCGAAGGCGAGCCGGTGCGGGTGGTGGATGCCGACAACGAGGAGCACGAAGCCGAGCGCGCCGTAGCCCGCATCCAGAGCCTGCGCGCCGCCAGCAACCCACCGCCGGACTGGAAGAGCTTTGCCATCCTGTACCGCGCCAACCACCAGGCCAAGCCGTTTGAAAAGGCGCTGCGCAAGGCCAACATTCCGTACAAGGTCTCGGGCGGCACCAGCTTTTTTGACCGGGCGGAAATCAAGGACCTGTGCGCCTGGTTCCGTCTGTGGATCAACAACGACGACGACCCGGCGTTTCTGCGCGCCATCACCACACCCAAGCGCGGCATTGGCCACACCACGCTCGCAGCGCTGGGCGCGTTTGCCACGCAGCACAAGCAGAGCATGTTCGGTGCGCTGTTCAACGGCATGCTGCCGGCCGCCGTGCCCAAGCGCGCCATGGATGGCCTGCATGAGTTTGGCCGCTACATCAACTACCTGGAGTACAGCGCCCGCCGCACCGTCGGCGCCGAAGACGCCCGCGCCTTTCTGAACGAATGGCTCAAGGAAATCGGCTACGAGCAGCACCTGTACGACAACGAAGACAGCGAGAAGGTGGCCGCCGCCCGCTGGAGCAACGTGATGGAGTTCTGTGACTGGATGGCCCAGCGCGCGGGCGGGCAGATTGACGACACCGCGGGCGCCGTGGTGGCCAAGGAGACCAAGAGCCTGCTGGAGGTGTCGCAGACCATTGCACTGCTCTCCACCATCAGCGAGCGCGAGCAGGAGCAGGACATGGTCACGCTCTCCACCCTGCACGCCAGCAAGGGGCTGGAGTGGCCGCATGTGGTGCTGGTGGGCGTGACCGAAGGCATGCTGCCCTTCAAGCTGGACGATGACGAAGGCCGCCAGCAGAAGGTGACCGACGACGTGCTGCAGCGCCTGCAGGAAGAGCGCCGCCTGATGTACGTGGGCATCACCCGCGCCCAGCGCACCCTGGCCGTGAGCTGGACCAAGCGCCGCAAGAAGGGCCGCGAAATGGTGGCCGCACAGCCCAGCCGCTTCATCGCCGAAATGGGCCTGGACAAGACCACCGCCCGCGAAGACCCGCGCGAAAAGCTCAAGGCCCTGCGCGCCGAGTTTGCAGCCAAGGCCCAGGCCACCACGGCGGCCAACGCCGCTGCGGCCGCCAACCCGGCGCCCACCGCCTGAGAGCGCACACGCACCATGGCAAAACACCCCAGCACGTATCCCCATCCATGCTCGGCCCTGCCCCCTGGCCGCAGCGTCTGGAGCATTGCTGCGCTTTTGATAGCTATCAGCGCTTGTCCTACAAGCGCCATCGGCCAAAAAGGCCCACAATCCACCGCGGCATGCCCGACGGCGGCAGACATGGACCACCAACACCTGCAGGGCCAGTGGCGCGCCGAGCTGCAGGCCCCTGCGCCGGGGGACCAGCCCACCACGGCCACGCTGCAACTGGGCCCGCACCCCGAGCTGGCACAGAGCGTGCGTGGCACCGTGGTGCGCGGCAGCACCACGGCCCAGGTCAGTGGTGACGTCGATGGCGGCGACCTGACCCTGGAAGAATCGATCAACGGCACCAACATCAGCGCCACCTGGACAGGCCAGGTGGTCGATGGAAGTTGCGGCAAGGAAATACGCGGAACATGGAACAACGCCCACCCCACCCCCACCACGCCGTCGGCACCGTTTGTGCTGCGCAAACAGGCGGCCTGGCAATGAGCGCCGTAACGCGCGTGCCCGCTGCGCCCCATCGGCACCGCTCGCTGGCCCTGCTGCTGGCGGCCGCCCTGGCCCCGGCCGGCGCGGCGCTGGCGCAATCAGCCCCTGCCGCAGCCACCGGCGCCGCAACAGGGACCGACGCCGCCCTGCGCCGCTGCACCGCCCTGTCCAGCGACAACCAGGCGCGCCTGGCCTGCTTTGATGCCTGGGCGGCCGAGCAGGCGCAGGCAGCTCCTGCGGGTGGGCAGGCGTGGCAAGCCCCAGCAGCATCGGCCAACGCCAGCGGAGCAACGTCTTCGTCGGCCGTGCCACCCCCGGTGGACGCCACGCTGCCCGCCACGCGCATCATCGACGTGGCGCGCACTGAAGGCTGCCGCGACCCGCAGTACAGCGACCTCTCCCGCTTCTGGGAGCTGGAGACGGGCACCGACTGCGGCACGTTCAGCTTCCGCGGCTACCGCCCGATCACGGTGTCGGTGGTGGCATCGAGCAGCGTGAACCGCCAGCCCACGTCGGATGCCGACGGCAACTCGGCCACCGACTCCACGCCGTACCGCCGCACTGAAAACCGCATCCAGCTGTCCGTGCGTACCAAGATCGCCCAGGGCATGCTGACCCAGGGCCACCCCACGCTCAAGGACTCGCTGTGGTTTGGCTACACGCAGCAGTCGTACTGGCAGCTGTTCACGCCCGAGATCTCGCGCCCCTTCCGCGCCACCGACCACGAGCCCGAGCTGATGTACGTGTACCCCACCACGGCGCAGCTGCCGTTTGGCTGGAAGTGGCGCTACAGCGGCATCGGCCTGGTGCACCAGTCCAACGGCCAGAGCAAACCCCTGTCGCGCAGCTGGAACCGCGCGTACCTGATGACCGGCATCGAGCTGGACAACCGCTTCAGCGTGAACGCCCGTATCTGGAAGCGCATCCCCGAAAGCGCGGGCAGCGACGACAACCCGGGCATCAGCGACTACATCGGCCGGGGCGAGTTGTCGCTGCTGTGGAACGTGAATAAGGACAACACCCTGGGCGCCACCGTGCGCCACACGCTGGCCAGCAGCGACCGGGGCTCGGTGCGCGTGGAGTGGCTGCAGGCCCTGGGCACCGGCCTGTTCGGCAGCAAGAGCAACCTGCGCCTGCACACCTCGCTGTTCAGCGGCTATGGCGACAGCATGATCGACTACAACCGCAAGCGCACGGTGTTCAGCGTGGGGTTGAGTCTGGTGGATTTTTAGCAGAGACATCCCCCTGAGGCGCTGCGCGCCTTCCCCCCGCTCTCACATCGCAACGCGATGTGGGCAGGGGGACGCAGCCTTCGCTGCGGGGCGGCCCTGGCTTGGCTGCCCGCGCCTGGGGCCGCGCCAGTTGCATACGCCTTGGACCAAGCACCAGCCAGCAGTAGCCCAAGGCGGGGCGAAGGCCCTCACAACTCGTTACGACATCGTCCTCAAGTTTCTCCGGATGACGCCGACGCGCGGCCACAATGGCACGCGCACAGAAACCGGCTTGGCCCCCGGTGAGAGGCGTTCAAAAAGAGCCCCTTTCCCACCGTTTTACCTGCCATTGCCTGCAGCGTGCCCCTCGACAATGCCGACAAAGAGGAACACACCCATGGACATGCAATACCAGCTCAAGGCAGGCAGCTATTACCTGTATGACATGCGCGAGGCGCCCAGCGCCGTCACGGGTGAACGCCGCTTCAAGCTCAAGACCGACACCGTGGCCATTGCGTTCGACAAACACACGGGCGAGGTGCACCAGCATGGCAGCCCCACGCGCATCCAGTCGTGGGCCAACAACACGCGTCGCCGTCTGCGCGCTGCCGGGGCGCAGGACGTGGCCAACGACATCGTGGTGGTGTCGGGCCCGCTGCCCGTGGATGAACTCAACAAATGCCTGTGGGTGCGCGGCTATGTACGCCGCATGTTCTCGCGCCTGGCCACCCTGCCCCATGGCAAGCTGCAGCGCCCGGCGGCCGAGCCGTTCCGCAAGGCGGCCTGAGCCCGACGCCTTTTCATCCCGTTCACCCCTCAGGGCCGCGCACAGCGGCCCCGGTCGTTTTGGGGGGCCGAAACGCTTCAGGGCCTCAGACCTCGGCGTCCTCGGCCACGTCGCTGTCCGCGCCCTCCAGCACCTCGGCGTGTTTGACGATGGTCACCGGCACGGGGCTGGCATGCGCCACCTCGTGCGACACGGAACCCAGCAGCGCACTGGTGATGGCGCCCTGGCCCTTGGCGCCGATGATGACCATGTCGCACCCCGAGCGCTCGATCATGTCCACCAGCGTGTGCGCCACATCGCCCACCCCCACATCGGTTTCGTAGACCACCCCGGCGGCATCGAGCAACGCGCGGGCAGGTGCCATCAGGTGCTCGCCCGCCTCCAGGCTGGCGGCGGCGATCAGGTCGGGGTCGCGCGTGGTGACCAGCTCGTACAGCGTGGCGGGCTCCTGCACATTGGCCAGCACCATGGTGGCCTGCAGGCCCTGGCGCACCAGGGTCAGCGCGTGGTGCACGCCGTCCAGGGAGAGTTCAGAGCCATCCACTGCGATGAGGATCTTGAGCATGGTGTTCTCCTTGAGTGAGTCAGTGAAGACCAGTGTAGCCACGCCATCGCCCAGCGCCAGCCTATGCCCTTGCGCCATGTCAGGCAGGGCGCTTTCAGCCTGTCTGGGACAATGCGGCCCATCATGCTGCAGTTCGAACTCCTCAAAACCGACCCCTCCAGCCACGCGCGCCGTGGCCAGCTCACGCTCAACCATGGCGTGGTGCAGACCCCCATCTTCATGCCCGTGGGCACCTATGGCACCGTCAAGGGCGTGATGCCGCGCAGCCTGCACGACATGGGCGCGCAGATCATCCTGGGCAACACCTTCCACCTGTGGATGCGCCCGGGCCTCGATGTGATGCAGAGCTTTGGCGGCCTGCACGGCTTTGAAAAATGGGACAAGCCCATCCTCACCGACTCGGGCGGTTTCCAGGTCTGGAGCCTGGGCGCAATGCGCAAGATCACCGAAGAAGGCGTGACCTTTGCCAGCCCCGTCAACGGCGACAAGCTCTTCATGTCGCCCGAGGTGAGCATGCAGATCCAGACCACGCTCAACTCCGACATCGTGATGCAGCTCGATGAGTGCACGCCGTACGAAACCAAGGGGCACAAGACCACCGAGGCCGAGGCGCGCAAGAGCATGGAGATGAGCCTGCGCTGGGCCAAACGCAGCCAGGACGAGTTCCACCGCCTGAACAACCCCAACGCGCTCTTCGGCATCGTGCAGGGCGGCATGTTCAAGAACCTGCGCCAGGAGTCGCTGGAACGCCTGGTCGAGATGGACTTCCCCGGCTATGCCGTGGGCGGCGTGAGCGTGGGCGAGCCCAAGGACGAGATGCTGGACATCATGGCCCACACGCCCCACCGCCTGCCCGCGCACAAGCCGCGCTACCTGATGGGCGTGGGCACGCCCGAGGACCTGGTGCAGGGCGTGGCCGACGGCGTGGACATGTTCGACTGCGTGATGCCCACCCGCAACGCGCGCAACGGCACCATGTTCACACGCTTTGGCGACCTGAAGATCCGCAACGCCCGCCACAAGGCCGACCACAAGCCCATGGACACCAGCTGCACCTGCTACGCCTGCGCGGGCAGCTCGGGAGTGTCGTGGGACGACGGCGGGCGCGAAGGCTTCTCACGTGCCTACCTGCACCACCTGGACCGCTGCGGCGAGATGCTGGGCCCCATGCTCACCACTGTGCACAACCTGCACTACTACCTGAACCTGATGCGCGAGGTGCGCGAGTCGCTGGAGGCCGGTACCTTTGCCCAGTTCCGCGCGCAGTTCAAGGCCGACCGGGCGCGCGGGGTGTGAGCGGCAGATTCGCTCTCCGCCAGATTGCTATTTTTTTCATAGCATGTCAGGCATGATCCACTAGCGCATCGGGCCAAAATCATTCCAAAACTCCTGCGCCATCTGCTGCACTGGCCTCTGCGGGCCCTCACGGGCCTGGGCAGCGGCCTGCTCGCCCTGCTGATCCTGTTCGAGGAATGGGGGTGGGAGCCATTGCAGCGCCTGCTGGCGCGCATCGGCCGCTGGCCGGGCCTGCGCTGGGTGGAGGGCTGGGTACGCTCCCTGCCACCCTGGGCGGCGGTGGCCCTGTTTGCGCTGCCCACGGCGCTATTGCTGCCCATCAAGCTGCTGGCGCTCTGGGCCATCGGGCGCGGGCATGTGGTGCTGGGCATGCTGGTGATCGTGCTGGCCAAGGTGGTGGGCACGGCGGTGGTGGCGCGGCTGTTCACCCTCACGCAACCTGCGCTGATGCAACTGCGCTGGTTTGCCTGGACCCACGCGCACTGGATGCAGCTCAAGCACGCCGTGCTGGAGCGTGCCCGCGCGTCGTGGGCCTGGCGCGTGGCGCGGGTGATCCAGCGGCAGTGGAAGAAGCGGTGGCGTCAGCGCTGATCGATCGGCCCCGCCAAGGTGGCCCGCTCAGCCTGGCGGGGCTGCTGCAAAATCCGCCCCATGACCATGGTCCCACCCGCATCATTGCCCCCTCTGAATGAAGCGCTGGAACTGGCCTTCAACCTGGCCCCTGTCGGCATGTGCGTGACGCGCGAGCGCTGCATCGAGATCTGCAACGACGCCTTTGCCCGCATGTTTGGTTATGAACAGGCCGAGCTGCTGGACCAGCCGCTGGCGCCGCTGTATCCGTCGCTGGACGAATTCACCCACACCGGCAACCTGGGCCTGCCCGCCATGATGGACACCGGTAGCTACAGCGACGAGCGCGTCATGCGCCGCCGCGACGGCACCCTGTTCTGGTGCCACGTGGTGGGCCGGGCGCTGGACCGCGCCCAACCATTTGCGCGGGCGGTGTGGATGTTTGAAGACATCTCGCACCGCCGCGTGGTCAGCACGCCGCTCACGGTGCGCGAGCGCGAGGTGGCGCAGCACATCGTGACCGGCGCCACCAGCAAGCAAATTGCCCGTCACCTGAACATCAGCCACCGCACGGTGGAAGCCCACCGGGGGCGGCTGATGCGCAAGCTGGGCGCCACCAGCACCGGCGAATTGGTGGCCCTGCTGCTGGGCATGCCCTGACAGCGGGGACAATCGGGGCCCACACGCCCCTGCACGCATCCGCTGCCCACATGCCGCCCACCCTGCCCCGCCTTTTTGCCCCTGCCCGGACCGTCCCACCGCCCGTGGCCTGGGCAGGCCTGGCGCTGTTGATCTTCACCGCCTGCCTGGTGGGCATCTTTGCGCGTCCCATCGGCTTTTTGTCGGCGTTCTGGCCTGCCAATGCACTGCTGCTGGGGCTGCTGGTGCGCTACCCCCATCTGGCACGGCCACCCGCCTGGGTGGCGGCGGCAGTGGGCTATGTAGCGGCCGACCTGGCTACCGGCAGTGCCTGGGGCATGGCCCTGTGGCTCAACGCCGCCAACCTGCTGGGCGCCACCGCCGGCTGGCTGGTGCTGCGGGGGCTGGACGAGCCCATCCTGCGGCTGCAGCGCACCGTGGCGGCGCTGTACCTGCTGCTGGCAGCGCTGGTTGCCAGCGCAGTGGGTGCGCTGGCAGGCTGCGGCGCGGCACCGGTGTATTTCGACTCCCCGTGGACGGACCTGCTGTCGCTGTGGTTCAGCACCGAGCTGATGAACTACATGCTCATCGTGCCCGTGGTGCTGGCCGCTCCGCGCGCGGCAGATCCCCCCTCGCACACCCAGGACCCCCCCCTGTTCTGGCGCGTCGCACCCGTCAGTTCTCTGGTGCTGGCCGAGGGCATCCGCACGCTCATCGGCGGGCCCGGCATGCTGGCTTTTGTGGTGCCAGGGCTGCTGTGGTGTGCGCTGAGCTACAGCGCCTTCACCTCCAGCCTGCTGTCGCTGGTGGTGTGCCTGTGGACCATGGCGGGCGTGGCCACCGGCGTGCTCAACTTCACCCCGGCCCATGCGGGCGATGTGTTCTCTCTGCGCGTGGGCGTCACGCTCCTGGCCCTGGGGCCTCTGGCCGTGGCCTGCGCCAGCGCGGCACGCGCCGAGGCCCTGCGCCGCCTGCACCATGCCGTGCGCCACGACGACCTGACGGGCGTGCTGGCACGCCGCGCGCTGCTCAAACAGGGCGATCGTCTGCTGGAGCGCTACCAGCGCGAATCCACCGGGCTAGCGGTGATGATGGTGGACGTGGACCACTTCAAGCAGGTCAACGACCAGCACGGACACGGCGCGGGCGACCGGCTGCTGGTCAGCATTGCCCAGACCATGCTGCGCGCGCTGCGTGCCGACGACGTGCTGGGCCGCATGGGGGGTGAAGAGTTTGCCGCCGTGCTGCCCGGCGTGTCCCCCACCGAGGCCCAGGCCATTGCAGAAAGGGTGCGCAGCGCCGTGGAGCGGCAGGCGCTGGATGCGACGCAGGGCGGCCCCCAGCGGGCCACCGTCAGCATCGGCCTGGTGCACAGCGCCACTCTGGGCGCGGATGCCGACATGGACACCCTGCTGCTGGCCGCTGACACGGCCCTGTACCGCGCAAAGGCCGAGGGGCGCAACCGGGTGATGGTGGGCTAGGCCCGCGTGGGCCGCAGCGCGGCCTGCCTCACTCTTGCGCCAGTTTCACGCCCGCCCCGGTGCCGCAGGCATGGCAGAACCGCGCAAACGCGCTCTTGCGGGTGCTGCAGTGGCCGCAGTGGTCGAACAGGCCGATGCCGCAGTGCGGACAAAAATCGATCTTCTCGTTTTTCAGGTCCACGGGCCGTTCGCAGCCGGGGCACACGCTCTTGGCCAGGCGGGCCAGAGCCACGTCGTAGCTCAGTTCCTTGCGGCGCTCCTGGTCGGGCAAGGCCTCGGCCAGCTTCTGGCGCTCCAGATAGCGATTGAGCGCCTGGATGGCGTAGCGCCCTACCACAGCCGTCACGGCAATGCCCACCACGTAGCGCACGTAGCCGCCGTAGCTCGGCAGGTAGGGCACCAGCTCCACAAAGAAGGCAAACAGCGCAAAGAAGATGAAGCCCCACACGAACGGCCAGTAGGTGCTCTTGCGCTTCTTGACGAACAGCCAGCCGGCAGCGGCCAACAGCGGCAGCGTGAGGGCCAGGCGGTACAGGAACACGCGCAGCTCGACCTTGCGGCGCTCGGCCCCGAGCTTCACGTAGCCGTCGGACTCCATCTGATTGAGCTGCTCCTGCCGGGCGGCCGCCGCCTGGCGGGCATCAAGGGCGGCCTGCTGCTGCGTCTCCACCGCCTGCTGGGCCTTGCGCTCCACCAGTTTCAGGGCGTCGAGCGCCTGGGTGCGCGCGATCACCTCGGGGTCCTGGTCGGCCCGCTGCGTGGCGCTGCGCGTGGACAGCCAGTTGTTGAAGCTCTCTCGCTCGGCCTGCACCTCGCTGCGCACCTTGCTGCGCTGCAGCTGGGCCTGCTCCAGCGCGGTCTGCGCGTCCTGCTCGGCCTGGCGTGCTGTTTTGACCTCGGCGCGCAGCTTGTCGGCTGCGGTTTTGTCCAGAAAGTCGTCCACCCGCAGCGGGGTTTCAACCTTGGGCAGATCGCCCACGATGGTGCCACCCAGCCCGATGAGGAAACTGGCAAACACCAGCGCCACCAGCCACAGGCCACGGCGGAACCATTTCTCGGACAGTCTCAGGGACTTGCTCATGTTCTTCTCCTCGGTGGCGCCGGGCGCCGGGGTTGGGTGCACCCTGCAGTGCACCGGAAAATGCTCTTCTTTTTATAGCTACCAGCGCATATATTGATTGCGCCTTCAGGCATTTTGATTCAATTTTTGATCACCAGCACCACGGGGGCGGCTGCCAGCTGCGTACGCTGCATCCAGGCCAGGACTGAGTCGACGGTCACGGTCTCGATGCGGTCCGAGAACCGCTTTTCGTTCGGATGGTCGTCAAACGCAATGTTGGCCGACCCCACCCGCCCGCCCATGCGCGTGAGCGGGCCCAGCCTGAGCGTGGTGGGCTCGTAGCCCTTGAACTGCAGCCAGGCCTGCGCCTGGTCGCGCGAGCGCACGGTGCTGGGCTCCATGGCCATCGCCAGGGTCTCCAGCGCCCACTGATTGGACTGCTGGTATTTGCGACCCCACGCGTAGCTGACCATGCTGTAGGGCGGGTGCTGCAGCGCCTTGGTGCGGCCCTTATCCTGCAACACGGCCAGCAGGCGCTGCTGCACCTCGGGCGTGGGCACGGCGTACACGGCCTCATAGCGCCACAGGTCGTCCAGAAAGAATTCGCCCAGGCCCTGGCGGTACAGGTGGCCCACCGCCGTGCCACATTCGTTGAGCTTGTGCGCCACGCGCCACGGGCCTTCGGCCGTCTTGTAGGCCCAGCCAAAATGCGAATAGCGCAGGCCGTACTTGGAGAGGTCCTGCCCCGCACGGGCCAGCGCCACCACCTGCACGCCCGACTTGGCGTGCTCGGCATCCAGCGCTACCGAGGTCTGCTCGGCCAGCTTCATGCCGCGCTCGATCACCTGCGGGGGCACGGGCTTGCGGGATTCGCACGAGCGGCCCGCGTGGGCCGGGGTGGCTGCCAGCAGCGCGACCCCTGCGAAGAACACCATGCCCACCACGGCAGGGATGCGCTGCGCGGGGTCGCGGCCAAGGTTCAGGGCTTTCACCATCGTGCTGCTCCTCACAGCCGCTCGTTGTGCAACAAAGCGCGGCCGATGGCATTGGGCACAAAAGCAATCGCCTCGCCTGCCGCCGACAGGATCACGCCCGTGCCGATCACGCTGCAGGTGACCACGGTGCCCACGGCATAGGCCGAGCCCACCACGCCGCGGCCGACCACCTCCACACTGACCTGGGCGCCATCCGAGGCGCGCTCCAGCAAGTACACCGTGCCCACGGCCGAAGCTTCCACCGCCCGCACCGTCAGCACCGCGCCGCCCACCGACAGCGCCGCCGGCACCGTCACCACCGCACCGGCGGCCGCCGAGGCCACCGACGCTGTGCCCACCACCGAGGCCACCGGCAACATCGACAGCGCGGCAGAAGCCTCGCTCTGCGCCCGGGCCGGTGCAGCGGCCACCAGGGCTGCACACACCACACCGGCCGCCAGCAGGGCGCGGGGCAGGCGCGCCGCAGAGCCCCACGAAGAAAACATGGCATTCATCATCATTCACTCCTCAGGGTACGGCCCGCCCACACACCCAGGTGCGGGACAGACCGGGTCGAAAGACCAGAAAGAACCAGAAAGAAATTCATCCACAACGGCGGCTGGTTGCCGCCTGCGCATACCGTTTGCGATCAGTTCGCGCTGTGGTTCTGGGCGGCTGCCTGGGCAGCTTCGCGGCGGCCTTGCAGGCGGGCTTCCATCAGATCGGCTTCGTGGCGATCGCGCAGCATCTTGGCCAGCGTGAAGGCGGTGGTGATCAGGTACAGCCAACTGACGCCCAGGAACGCCTTGTAAGTCCCATTGATGTCCATGCTCATCAGGCCCCAACCCGTGAGGCCCATGGCCACCGCAAAGCCGCCCCACACCACCAGCTTCCACATAGGGGTGTCGCCACCGCCACGGCGCGAGGCGCTTTCGTTGTCCCGCACAAACTTGGCCAGCACAAACGCGGCCGAGAGGCAGAACACGTAGCCCATCACCATGAACGCCTGCTCCAGTTGCTCGCCCGGCAGCCATGCCAGGCCCACGGCGCACAGAAAAACCGCGATGCCGAACGAGACCCACACCTGCAGCTGCCAGGCCTTGGTGTCACGCTGAACAACGATGGGAGAAGAAGACATTGCTGTGGTGCCCGGAGGGCGTTGGTTGAACACGGAACGAATGGTGCCCAGACGTAACTTGCGTGTCTGCATTGAACCGTAACAGTGGCCACCTGCAGGCCAACCGGTATCGTTTTGCGATACTTTTTCTCAGAAAATGGGGAGCAAGCCGTTGTTCAGGCCCTACGCGCCCCTCGCCACGCACCTGCGCGACAGAGGCAGCAGGCACGGCCACAGAGAATGGCGGCCTCTCCGGGCAAGGCAGCTTCTGCCTGCCCCCGGACCTTGTACTTTTGACGGACGGAGCCCCCACCATGACCAAACCTTTTGACCTCGTCGTCCACGGCGCCACCGGCTTCACCGGCCGCCTGGTGGTCGAGTACCTGCTGCAACGCTACCCCGCCGGCAGCGGCCTGCGCTGGGCCATGGGGGGCCGCAATGCCGACAAACTCGCCGCCGTGCGCGACGAAGTGGGCGCCCCCGCCGACACCCCACTGGTCGTGACCGACACCAGCGACCCCGCCAGCCTGCAGGCGCTGATGGACGCCACGCGCCTGGTGCTGACCACCGTAGGCCCCTACCAGCTGTATGGCAACGAACTGGTGGCCGCCTGCGCCAAGGCCGGGGTGGACTATGTGGACCTGTGCGGCGAGCCCGCCTGGATGCGCCAGATGATCGACGCGCATGAAGCCGCCGCCAAAGCCAGCGGCGCGCGCATCGTGTTCTCGTGCGGGTTCGACTCGATCCCGTTCGACCTGGGCGTGTTCCTGCTGCAAAAGGAATTCCGCCACCGCTTCGGCCACCCGGCCCCGCGCGTGCGCGGCCGGGTGCGCAAGATGAAGGGCACTTTCTCGGGCGGCACCGCCGCCAGCCTCAAGGCCACCATGGCGGCCGCTGCCACCCAGCCCGGTGTGCTGGACCTGCTGAAAAACCCCTTCTCGCTCACCCCCGGGTTTGAAGGCCCGCGCCAGCCTTCGGGCAACAAGCCCATGGTGGACGAGGCTTTGGGTGATGGCGTCTGGGTGGCCCCGTTCGTGATGGCCGCCATCAACACACGCAATGTGCACCGCTCCAACTTCCTGCTGCAGCACGCCTACGGCACGGATTTTGTCTACGACGAAATGCTCATTACCGGCCCCGGCGAAAAGGGCGAGGCCATCGCCAACGCGGTGGCGGGCGACAAGTCGCTGGGTTCGGACCAAGGCCCCAAGCCGGGCGAAGGCCCTTCGCGCGAGGAACGCGAGAACGGCTTTTATGACGTGCTGTTTTTGGGCACCGACGCCGCAGGCAACACCCTGCGCGTGGGCGTGAAGGGCGACCGTGACCCGGGCTATGGGTCCACCTCCAAGATGATCACCGAAGCGGCCGTGTGCCTGCTGCAGGAAGCCACGGAAACGCCTGGCGGCATCTGGACCACCGCTCCGGCGATGGGCGACCGGCTCATCGCGCGGCTGCAAGCGAATGCGGGGCTGAGCTTCGCGGTCGAGTCGACATAACGCCCTCTGAACTTCTTCACGGTCTGGTCCGTTTTTGCACCTTGCCCGTCCTGAAACGACCGGCTGGCGGCCTCCCCGATCCCAGAGAATACAGGGCATGAACACTTCCCTGCGCCCCCGCGACCTCGCCCTGGCCCTGCTCGTCATCGTGGTCTGGGGCCTCAACTTTGCTGTCATCAAAGTGGGGGTGGCCGGGGTGCCGCCCCTGCTGCTGGGCGCGCTGCGCTACCTGCTCGCAGCCTTCCCCGCACTGCTGTTCGTCAAGCCTCCCAAGGTGCCCCTGCGGCTGTACCTGCTGTACGGCATGACCATGGCCGTGGGCCAGTTTGCGCTGCTGTTCACCGCCATCCACATCGGCATGCCCTCGGGCCTGGCCTCGCTGGTGCTGCAGTCGCAGTCGTTCTTCACCCTGCTGCTGGCCGCGTGGTGGCTGCGCGAAAAATGGCATGGCAACCAGGTGGCAGGCCTCGCGCTGGCGGGCTGCGGGCTGGTGCTGATCGGCAGCGCGCATGGCGCCTCCATGCCCCTGGCAGGCTTTGCGCTGACCGTGGCGGCAGCCGCCATGTGGGGCTGCGGCAATATCGTCACCCGCGCTGTGGGGCGGTATGGGCCGATGAACCAGTTTGCCTTCATCGTCTGGTCCAGCGTAGTGGCGCCGCTGCCTTTTGTGGCGCTGTCGCTGTGGCTGGACGGGCCCGCCACGGTGTGGGCGGCCGTGCAGCACCTGTCCTTCCAATCGATGGCCGCCGTCGCTTACATCGCATGGATATCGACGCTGCTGGGCTTCGGGCTGTGGACCTATCTGATGTCGCGTTACCCCGTGAACCGCGTTGCGCCCTTCACGCTGCTGGTTCCGGTGGTAGGCCTGACCACGGGCTGGGTGGCGTTTGGCGAGCAGTTGCTGCCCGTGCACTTTGCGGGCGCCGGGCTCTTGATGGCGGGGCTGGTGGTCAACGTGTTTGGCGGCCCGGCCTGGGCGGCCATGATGGGACGGCTGCGCGGCGCCCAGTAAGCGGTCGGTCGGACGCAGGCCGCTACATCGCCAGCGGCAATTCGGTGGTCGAGAGCACGTTGCGCAGCACCATGAACGAGCGGACCTGCCGCACCCCCGGCAGGTAGAGCAGCTGCTCGGCATGCAGGCGGTTGAAACTGTCGTTGTCGCGCGTGCGCACCAGCATGAAGTAGTCGAACTCGCCGGTGACCACATGGCATTCCATGCAGCCGGATACCTTGGCCGCTGCCTTTTCAAACTCGGCAAACGACTCGGGCGTGGAGCGGTCCAGCACCACCCCAATCATCACCAGCATGCCCGCACCCACCGCCTGGGGGTTGAGCAGCGCCACCACCTTATCGATGAGTCCCAGACGCCTGAGGCGCTCCACCCGGCGCAGGCAGGCGGGAGGGCTCAGATGCACCTTCTCGGCCAGTGCCACGTTGGAGAGCGACGCATCACGCTGCAGCTGACGCAGGATGGCTTTGTCGGTGCGGTCCAGCTCGGCCGAGACATCAGCCAGCGGCGCATTCTTGGGACGAACTTTTGTTGCGCTCATAGGTCACCCAGAGAAATATTTACCGCTCATATTCTGATCCATTAACCTTAAACACTGAAATTTTGGAAAATTTTGCAACCACTTGACGCGCGTGTTTTTCTACGATGAAGGCACTGCAAGCCCCCCCGCTTGCGCCTCCTCTTCATCGACCGGAACACCGCCATGAACCTGCAAAAATTTGCCCGCCACCCGCTCACCTTCGGCCCCTCTCCCATCACGGCGCTGCCGCGCCTGTCGGCCCACCTCGGCGGCAAGGTGCACCTGTACGCCAAGCGCGAGGACTGCAACTCGGGCCTCGCCTTCGGCGGCAACAAGACGCGCAAGCTCGAATACCTGATCCCCGAGGCCATCGCAGGCGGCTACGACACGCTGGTCTCCATCGGCGGCATCCAGTCCAACCAGACGCGCCAGGTGGCCGCCGTGGCTGCACACCTGGGTATGAAGTGTGTGTTGGTGCAAGAGAACTGGGTCAACTACTCCGACGCTGTGTACGACCGCGTGGGCAACATCGAGATGAGCCGCATCATGGGCGCCGACGTACGCCTGGACGCAGCGGGCTTTGACATCGGCATCCGCCCCAGCTGGGAGCAGGCCATGGAAGACGTGAAGAAGGCCGGTGGCAAGCCCTTCCCCATCCCCGCAGGCTGCTCCGAGCATCCGTACGGTGGCCTGGGCTTTGTGGGCTTTGCCGAGGAGGTGCGCCAGCAAGAAAAAGAGCTGGGCTTTCAGTTCGACTACATCGTCGTGTGCTCGGTCACGGGCAGCACGCAGGCGGGCATGGTGGTGGGCTTTGCGGCCGACGGCCGGGCGCGCAAGGTGATCGGCATCGACGCCTCGGCCAAGCCCGAAAAGACCCATGCCCAGGTGCTGCGCATCGCGCAGAACACCGCCAAGCTGGTGGAGCTGGGCCAGGAGATCACGGCCGAGGACGTGATCCTGGATACTCGCTACGGCGGCCCCGAATACGGCCTGCCCAACGAAGGCACGCTCGAAGCCATCCGCCTGTGCGCGCGTCAGGAGGGCATGCTGACCGACCCGGTGTACGAAGGCAAGTCTATGCACGGAATGATCGACATGGTGCGCAAGGGCGAATTCCCCGAAGGCTCCCGCGTGCTCTATGCGCACCTGGGAGGGGTGCCGGCGTTGAACGCCTACAGCTTTCTTTTTCGCAACGGCTGATGCATCCACGGAGCAGCAACGGCTGGCGCAGCTGGCCGGGCTGTCGTTGATCTGAGCGCCTGTTCGAAAGTGCCCTGGCCGCAAGGCGGGGCCCACCCGCTTCCCCGTCCCAAGGAGTCCCCATGAAGTGCTTGCAGCTTGTCAGTCGGCGTAGCGTGATCCTCGTGGCGGCAGCCGCCGCGGGGCTGGGACTCGGCACGTGGCGGCTCGCCCATGCCGACGGTTATCCCGCCAAGCCGGTGCAGTTGGTCGTGCCCTTTCCGCCGGGGGGCGCCGTGGACATCGTGGGCCGCACCATCAGCAAGAAGCTGGGCGACCGCCTGGGCCAGCCCATCGTGGTCGAGAACAAGGCGGGCGCGGGCACCGTGGTCGGTGCGGCGTATGTGGCCAATGCGCCTGCCGATGGCTACACGCTGCTGATCAGCTCCGGCTCCACCTTCACCGTAAACCCCGCGCTGAACGCCAAGCTGCCCTACGACCCCGTCAAAAGCTACGAACCCGTCGGCCTCGTCGCCCGTGTGCCCCTGATTCTGCTGGCCCACCGCGATGTGCCGGTCAACAACCTCCGGCAGCTGATCGCTGCCGTTCAGCGCACGCCCGACAAGTTCTCCTACGGCTCGTTTGGCAACGGCACCACGGGGCATTTCGCAGCCGAGCTGACCTGGTCGGCCGCGGGCATCAAGCTGATGCACGTGCCTTACCGGGGCAGCGCCCCCGCCATGGCAGACCTGATGGGCGGGCAGATTCCCTTCACCATCGACACCGTGGCGGCAGCGCTGCCACAGCTCAAGGCAGGCAAGATCAAGGCCATCGCCGTCACGGGCGCCACGCGGGCCATGCAGCTGCCCGACGTGCCCACGGTGGCAGAAAGTGGCTTCCCGGGGTTCTCGGCCGATTCCTGGCTGGCCGTGGTCGCGCCGCGCGGCCTGCCCGCCGAGGCGAAGGCCAAATTGCACAAGGCCCTGGCCGAGACCCTGGCGGACGCCGAAATCCGCAGCAAGCTCATCGCCGCAGGGCTGGAGCCGTCTTACGCCACGGGCGATGCCGTGCTGGCGCAGATCGAGGACGAGCTGCCACGCATGCGCGCCATTGCCCAGCGCGCGCAAATTCGGGCGGACTGAACCCGCCCAGCCACGGGCGGCTTGCACTCTTGGCGGTCAGGCCGCCAGCAGCTTCTGCACCCGCTCGCGCAGCAGTGTGGGCTGCACCTCGGTCGATGCCACGGCAGAGCCCACATTCAGCCCCACGCGGCTGTAGAACCCCCTGCGGAACGGCCGCACCATGGCGCCGCCCTTTTCAATGCGGCTGAAGTACGAGCCCCACAGGTTGGTCAGCGCCATGGGGATCACCGGGGCCTCGACACCCTCGGCCTTCGCCCGTTCGATGATCTTCATGATGCCGCCCTTGAACTCCTGCAACTGCCCGTCCTTGGTGATGCCCCCCTCAGGAAAGATGGCCAGCAGATCGCCTTCGCGCAACACCTGGGCCGCGCGGTCGAACGCCGCTTCATAGGTCTTCGGGTCTTCCTTGTACGGCGCAATCGGGATCGCCTTGGCCAGGCGGAACAGCCAGCCCAGCACGGGCACGCGGAAGATGCGGTGGTCCATGACGAAATAGATGGGGCGCGGGCTGGCCGCCATGAGCAGCACCGCATCCACAAAGCTCACGTGGTTGCACGCCAGGATGGCCGCGCCGGTGGACGGCAGGTTCTCGTCGCCTTGCACCTTGAAGCGGTACACGAACCGCGAAGACACCCAGGCGACGAAGCGCAGCAGGTACTCGGGCACCAGCATGAAGATATAGAACGCCACCACGGCGTTGGCCAGGCCGGTGAACAGGAAAATCTGCGGCACCGTGAAACCCGCACCCAACAAGGCGCCTGCGATGAGCGAGCTGCCGATCATGAACAGCGCGTTCAGGATGTTGTTGGCCGCGATGATGCGCGCACGGTGCGTGGGCTGGCTGCGCATCTGGATCAGCGCGTACATGGGCACGCTGTACAAGCCCGCAAACAGGCTGAGCAGCGCCAGGTCAAGCATCACGCGCCAGTGGGCGCCCTGGGCCATGAAGGCGGCCAGGCCCATGATCTCGGACGGTGGCAGGCTGCGGGACGCGAAATACAGGTCGATGGAGAACACGCTCATGCCGATGGCGCCCAGTGGCACGAGGCCGATCTCGACATGGCGGCGCGACAGCACCTCGCACAGCAGCGAGCCCACACCAATGCCGATGGAGAACACCACCAGCAGCAGCGAAGCCACCTGCTCGTTGCCATGCAGCACGTTCTTGGCAAGGCTGGGGAACTGGCTCAGAAACACCGCGCCAAAGAACCACATCCAGCTGATGCCCAGCAGCGAGCGGAACACCACGATGTTCTCGTGTGCCAGCTTGAGGTTGCGCCAGGTTTCGGTGAAGGGATTCCAGTTGATGGTAAGCCCCGGGTCGGTGGCCGGCACCGAGGGAATGAACTGCGCCACCGCGCGTCCCGCCAGGGCCGCCACCACACAGGCCACGGCCACGGTGGTGTGGCCGATGCCGGGCAACGCCACCAGCAAACCACCGGCCACATTGCCCAGCAAGATGGCCACAAACGTGCCCATCTCGACCATGCCATTGCCGCCCGTCAGCTCCCGCTCGTTGAGCACCTGGGGCATGTAGGCAAACTTGACCGGGCCAAACAGCGTGGAGTGCACGCCCATCAAGAAGGTGCACAGCAGCAGGATGGGGATATTGCCCGCAATGAAACCCACGGCCGCCACCAGCATGATGGCGATCTCCAGGTTCTTCACGAAGCGGATCATCTTCGTCTTGTCGTACTTGTCGGTCAGCTGGCCCGACGTGGCCGAGAACAGCAAGAACGGCAGGATGAACAGGGCGCCGATCACCAGCCCCGCCATGGCCGGCGGCAGCCAGTCCACACTGAGCTGGTAGGTCACCATCACCGTGAAGGCGAACTTGAAGAGGTTGTCGTTGGCCGCACCCGAAAACTGCGTCCAGAAGAAGGGTGCAAACCGCCGCTGACGTAGCAGGGCAAACTGGTTCGGGTCCTCGTGCGTGGGTGCGGGGGCCACGCTGGTGGAGGCGGTGTCGGGGCTCATGCGTTTCTCCTCGTTTCCGATGGGTTGGCTTGTTGGAATTTTCCGGACCTGCGCTTCATGCGCCGGATCTGCGGGCGACACCCACGGCGTGGGCGCCATTCTGCCCGGACGGCATGACCCGCGGCATCACCGCCGCGTCACTGTGGCGCAAAGCCACCAGCGACCCCAGTGCCGTCAGCACCGGCCAGGCCGCGCCCGCCGCCAGCACATGCTTGAGGCTGTGGCCTGACACCCATCCGCCCGTGGCCTCGAACACCGAGTGGTCTGCCGCCTCCAGCAGCTTGGCCAGGGCGTACAGCACCACCACCACGCCCAGGTTCAGCGCCAGTCCGCCGACGCGGCGTGGCAGGCATGCCAGCACCAGCACCACCAGCAGGCCACCCAGTTGCACCACGGCCCACGGCAGCAGGTTGCCGGTGTGCGCCCACGCCCACACGGCCAGTGGCCCCGCCAGCAGCACGGCGCCTGCAGCGGCCACGCCCGCCCGCGCGCTCACCCGGCTGGCCGCCGCCAGGCCCAGCAGCCCCGCAAAGGGCAGCACCATGCCCAGGCGGTCCCACAGCAGGCCGGTGTCCTGCGGTTGCCAGTGGTACAGCGTCGAGCCTGCGGCGGTGCACAGCAGCCCGCCAAAGAACAGCGCGGCCAGCGCACGGGAGGTGGCGTCCAGCGTGGCCGGCGGCACACGGCGCAGCACCCACCAACCCCATGCACCCGCGAAGGCAAAGGCCAGGTTGCTCAACACGTCCAGCGCACAGGGAATGCCCCACAGCGTGCGCTGGTCGGCAAAGTCATGCTGGTGCGCACTGGCAGGCAGCACCGGGCCGAACAGCGCCAGGGCGAGCAGCGCGGCCGCGCCCAGCAGCAAGCCGGTTTCGGCACCCGACAGTCGCGACAGCCTTGCCAGGCCGCGCGCACGAAGGGGAGTCACAGAGGAAGAAGACATCACACACACCGTAGAAAGTGAACGATGCCGCGCAGTGTGGGCAGCGGCCGCATCGGCCGCCTCAAAAAGTCGCGCAAGGGGCTACCCACGCACCTTCGGGTATTGATAATCGATACCCAGGAGCCCCAACCTATGAGCACGACCGCCGACCTCGTCACCGCCCTGAAAAAAGAACTCAAGACCGCGCAGATGACCTACGCCGACCTGGCGCAGGCGCTGGGCATGGCCGAGTCCAGCGTCAAGCGCATGCTGGCCAAGGGCGACATGCCGCTGTCGCGCATCGACGCCATCTGCCGCGCGCTGGCGCTGGACTTTGCCGACCTGGCGCGGCGCGTGGCCGACGAGCAGCCCTTGCTGAAAGAGCTGACCCACGAGCAGGAAAAAGCCGTGGTGGCGGACAAGAAGCTGCTGCTGATGGCAATTTGTGTACTGAGCCAGTGGACGCTGGAGCAGGTGACCGGCTACTACCGCCTGACGGACGCCGAAGGCATCAAGTACCTGGCGCAGCTGGACCGCATCGGCATCATCGAGCTGCGGCCGCTCAACCGCTACCGCCTCAAGCTGGCCAAGACCTTCCGCTGGCGCCCGCACGGCCCGGTGATGAACTACTTCCGCGACCATGCGCTGCTGGACTACTTTGCGGGCGGCTTTGACGGACTGGGCGAAGGCGTGCTGCTGGTGCACGGCAACATCAGCCGCAGCCTGGCGCCCGCCTTCATGGAGCGCATGCAGCGCGTGGCGCAGGACTTTGCCCAGCAGCACCTGGCCGACCAGAAGCTGCCCGACCGCGAGCGCGAGGGCTACACCCTGCTGCTGGCCATGCGCAGCTGGGAGTTCGAGGCGTTTGCCAGCATGCGGCGGTAAGCGTCCCGTCGATTTCGCGGGCCCCTGCAAGCGGCAGCCGTCGCTGCCAGCCCACTTCTGCCCCTGGTTGAGCGCAGCGGCCGCCTCACAGGTGCGGGGACTGGCCGCAGTGCCATGAACCAGCCTCCAATTACTATCTTTTTGATAGCTATCAGCGCGTGAAATACCTGCGCCTGGGGTCAAAAACGTCTCAAAAACCCTCCTTGCGCCCGGCAAGAGGTAGCTTGACGCCACAAACAGAAATAACTATTCTTTAAATTGCAAATTTAATCAATTTAAGAATAGTCTTATGAAAACCACCCGCCAGCAGCAAGACGCCACGCGCCGCCAGATCGTGGCCAGCGCGGTGGATCTCATGACCCGCCAGGGCTTTGACGGCACAACGATGAAAGACATCGCACGCGCCGCCGACATTGGCGACGCCACGATCTACAAATACTTTCCGACCAAGGACCGCATCGTGCTGGGCTACCTGGACGATGTGGCACACCAGGCGCTGGCCGACACGCTGCTGACACCGGGCTTTGCGGGCTACGGCCTGCAAGAAAAGCTGCAGCGCCTGACCGACGCCGTGCTGGAGCGCCTGCTGGCCGACCGCGAGTTTGTGGCCCAGGTGCGCGGTCTGGCGCGGCGCTCGCCGCTGTCGATGCTGGCCGAGCCGCTGGCAGCGCGCCAAAGCCTGCGCGATGCGGTGGCCAGCTTTCTGGAAGCCGCCGAGGCCAGCGGCGAGATCGAGCCCTGCGACTTCAAGGGCCTGGCGGGCAGCCTCTACACCGACTACCTGGCGGGCGTGGTGACGTACTGGCTGGCCGACACCTCCGACGAATTTGCCGACACCACACAACTGGTGGACCTGTCGCTGGGCGTGCTGGTGCAGGCGCTGCGCGGAGGGCTGGTCAACCGTGTGCTGCAACTGGGCGGCTTTGTGCTGCGCAGCCAGATGGCCCGCATGGTGCAACACGGCAGCGGCCTGATGGGCATGCTGCACATGGCCCAGCAGGCCATGGCCAGCGCGCCCACAGCACGGGCATCGCAGCCCCCTGCCGGTAGAGCCGGGGCCGAAGGCCTCGCCCCGAAAACTGCGCAGCCTGCGCGCGCACCCCGCAAACCCCGGGCGACCACCGGCCCCACGAAGGACCCCGCCGCCCAGCGCCCCGCCACGCCCCGCAAAAGAAAGAGCGCCCCATGAATGCGTCCTCTGCCCTCGCCGCCCCCACCACCGCGCGCGCAACCCAGGTGCCGCCCGGCACGGCCATCCACGCCACGCTGCCCGGGGCCGATTTTTTTGATGCCTACGAAGTGGCCGACCGGCACCCCGCGCGCTCAGCCCTGCAGTCGTGGCTGGACGTGGCGGCCCGCACCCCGGCGTGGACACGCGCCCTCATGTTCGTGCGCAACAAGGCCGTGCGCCTGGTGGGCCTGAAGGACCTGGGCCAGCTGGATGACGGCCACCCGCCCGCCAGTGGCCGATCCCTGCGCGACGCGCGCAGCTACCGCGTGGGCGACCGCGTGGGCATCTTCCGCATTCGACACCTGAGCGACACCGAGGTGGTGATGGGCCAGGACGACAAGCACCTGGACGTGCAGGTGTCCATCTGCAAACAGCCCGCCGCCCCCGGCACCGCGCCCCGCGTGGTGCTGAGCACGGTGGTGCACATCCACAACAAGCTGGGCCATGCGTACATGGCGGTGATCACGCCGATCCACCGCGTGATTGCACGCGGCACGGCGCAGCGCCTGGCAGACCATGGCCCAAACTGACGCAAACGCACCCCGCACCGGCAAGCTGGCGCGCAGCGCCATCACGGGGCTCGCTGCTGCGCGCATCGGCATGGCCGAGCTGGGACACCGCACGCGCAAGCGCTCGGCCCAGGCGCAGACCCAGCACGAGGCAGCACTGGGCCGCATCCTGTTTGGTGCGCTGGGGCAGCTGCGCGGCTCAGCGCTCAAGGTGTCACAGCTGCTCAGCATGCACCCAGGCCTGCTGCCCGACGGCGTGCGCAGCGAACTGGCTCGCGCCCACCACCAGGCCCCGCCGCTCAACCGAGCCCTGGTGGGCCGCGTGTTCCGCCAGGCGTTCGGGCAGGAGCCAGAGGCGCTGTTCGACCACTTTGAACCCACTGCGTTTGCCGCCGCCAGCCTGGGCCAGGTGCACCGCGCACAGCTGGCCGGCCACGGCACGGTGGCTGTCAAGGTGCAGTACCCCGGCATTGCCGCCACCATTGCGAGCGACATGCAACTGATGCGCGCCGCGCTGCGCGCGCTGGCCCACACCGACATGCCTTTGCCTACGGATGCCGTACTGGACAGCGTGATGACCGAGATCGAGGCCACGCTGCTGCGCGAGGTGGACTACCTGCAGGAGGCTGAACAAATGCAGTGGTTCGCCCAGCACGCGGCCAGGCCAGGCGTGGTGATGGCGCAGCCCCTGCTCTCGCACACGCGGGCCCAGGTGCTCACTCAGCAATTTCTGCCCGGCCAGCCGCTGCAGGCCTGGCTGACCACACAGCCATCGCAGGCGCTGCGCGACCAGGCTGGGCAGCACCTGTGGGACTGGTTCATGCACTGCATTTTTGTGCTGGGGCGGGTACATGCCGACCCGCACCCGGGCAACTTTCTGTTCGCGCCCGATGGCACGGTCGGCGTGCTCGACTTTGGCTGCACGCGTGCCCTGCCCAGCGCATTCCGGGCGCAGGTGGTGCAGGCGTGGTCGGCCCTGCTGCGCGCTCCCGCCGACCCCGCGCGCAACGCGCAGGTGCTGCAGGCCTACCAGGCGCTGGGGCTCTTGCGCAAGGACCTGACCGTGCAGGCCTACACCACTGAACTCGCCCCCGCGCTGGCCGAGATGCAGGCCTGGCAGATCGAGCCCTTCACCCAGCCGGTGTTTGACTTTGGCACCAAGACACCGCCGCCCATCACCCCCAGCCAGCACCAGCGCGTGCTGGGGCAGCACCTCGCCCAGATCCCCGGCGAGATGCCCGCGTTCGAGCGCATGTGGATGGGGCTGATGCACCTGCTGACGCAGCTGGGTGCCCGGGTGCACACCCGCGCCCACAAGGCACTGGCCGTTCACCCATGACAAACACCGCGAACACCGCGCTGACCCTGGCAGCCGCCGGGCTGACCCTGGTGGGGGTGGCACATTCGGTGCTGGGAGAACTTCTGCTGTTTCGCAGGCTGCGCACGCAGGTCCGCCAGACGGCGGGGCGCGCGGAGGTTGGCACGGCGCAGCAGTTGCTGCACACCCCGCACCTGCGCATCCTGTGGGGCACCTGGCATGTGGCCTCGGTGCTGTGCTGGGCACTGAGCGCCCTGCTCTGGCGCCTGGGCACCGCACCTTGGGACGCGGCCCTGGGCGCCTGGGCCGCCGACGCCGTGGGCATTGCCATCCTGGCCAGTGGCATGCTCGTGTTCTTTGCCACGCATGGCAGACACCCGGCGTGGTGCGCGTTGCTGGTGATTGCGACGCTGGTGTGGTGGCGCTGAAGCAAGCCATCGCGGGCGGATGGATGGGAGACGCCGACGCCGGATGCCTGAGCAGGCGTGACAAAAATCACACGGCAACCGTTTGCCTCCGAAGTCGGCAACACAACTTCACAAAGCTTCGCAATTGGCCTACACCGGCTTGACGCAGCGTGCGCACCATGAAGTCTCCGGTTCCGCAAGGAATCACATCTGAGGAGAACCTTATGGCCCGCAAAGCACTTGCCGCTGTGTCCATCGCCCTGCTGTCGCTGGGCGCCGCGAGCGCGGCGCAGGCGCAGACCAGCGCCACCGTTGTCATCCAGGCAGGTACGCCCGTCTACCAGCAACCCGCCCCGGTGCGCGTGCAGTACCAGGCGCCGCCCCCACCCCGCTACGAGGTGGCGCCGCACCCGCGCCGCGGCATGGTGTGGGTGCCCGGCCACTGGGAGTGGCGCGGCCACCGCCATGTGTGGATGCAGGGCTACTGGGTGAAGGCCCGCCCCGGCTACCACTACCGCGAGCCCCGCTGGGTGGAACACGGCGGCCGCTGGAACATGCAGCCCGGCGGCTGGGACCGTGATGGCGACGGTGTACCGAACCGCCATGACCGGGACCGCGATGGTGATGGCGTGCCCAACCGCTACGACCATCGCCCGGACAACCCCTACCGCCGTTAAGCCGAGGGGCGGCCGCCTGCGGTAGCGCGCAGGCCAGCCCCAAAGCGCCCCCCTGCGCCTACGCCAGGGGCGGCCTCGCGCCTACAGCGCGGTGCAAGGTACCCGTGCACCATCGATACACCCGGTTCCGCATCGAACCACCCACAGGAGACACTCATGGCCCGCCACCCGCTCACCGCAGCATCCCTCGCGCTTATGGCGTTTTTGGCCTTCGCTCCTGCGCAGGCCGCCACCCAGGGCACCGTCATCATTCAGTCCGGCCAGCCCGAGCGCGGATACCAGACTGCGCCCACCTACCAGGTGATTCCTGCGCCGCCACCTCCGCGCAATGAAGCGATGCCCCGCCCTCGCCGAGGCCAGGTATGGGAAGAAGGCCACTGGGAATGGCGTGGCAACCGCCACCACTGGGTGCGCGGCCACTGGGTGCAGGCGCGCAACGGTTACCAATATCGCCAGCCCCAGTGGATCGAACGCGAAGGCCGGTGGGAGATGCAACGCGGTGGCTGGGACCGCGACGGTGACGGCATCTCCAACCGCAACGACCGGGACCGCGATGGCGACGGTGTGCCCAACCGCCGTGACAGCCAGCCGGACAACCCGCGCCGCAATTGAGGGAGCAACTCCCACCGCGACCAGGGCGCTGAGCAGGCCCCATCCCTGCGGTAGCGGCAGACACTGCTACCGCAGCAACAACACAGCCTGACCGAGCCCCGGAAAGTCCGCCACCACTTCGGTACCTGGCGCCACCAGTACGGTGCCAGTGCACGACCCCGTGGTGACCCACTGCCCCGCGCGCAGCCCGCCCAGGCTGCGCGCGCCTTCGTTGGCCAGCCACACCAGCAGCCGCAGCGGGTCGCCCGCCGGATTGCCCCAGGTGGCATGCTGCACGGCCACGGCCCCGTTCACCGACAAGGTCACCGCTTGCGCCAAGGGCTGCACGGCGGCCACATCGTTGGTGCCAGTCCCCACAATCAGCGCCCCGTGGCAGGCCTGGTCGGCCAGACGGCTCCACTCGCCCTGTTGCGCCCAGGCAGCAAAGCGCGTGTCGCACACCTCAATGGCGGCGCGCACCGACACCACCGCCGCCAGCACCTCGGCGGCGCTGAAGGGGGTGGCGCGGGCGGGCAGGTCGGCCCCCAGTTCGTACACCAGCTCCGCCTCCACGCCCATCACGGCAAAACCCGCTGCAGACAGAGCAACCGCCTCACCCGCTGCGGCCGCCCACACCGAATCGCGCGTGAGAGCGGCCCGCGCGGGTTGCGCCTGGGGCGACGCGGCGCCGACCTTCCAGCCTGCGATCTCCCCGCGCGCGCGCACCACGGCGTCCTGCACCGCGTAGGCCTCGGCGGCATCGCGTGGGCGAAGCCCTGCGGGAAAGTCCAGCGGGCGGGGGGTGCGCCCCTCCCGGGCCTGGGTGATGACGGCGGCGCTGGCGACAGGGTCCAAAGCGGTGGGGGGCATGGCAAAACTCTCAGTGGGATAAGGGGTCGGCGGATTATCGGCACCTTCACCAGCGGCCCCGCGCCGCTGCATCAGCAACGATTGCGCCCCATTAGCAGCCGGAGTTGATCTTGCGCGCAGGCTTGGCCCCTAGAATCGGCCTCGCAGGAGAGCACGGCAGCCACAGGCCGCCGCTGCACCGAAGGCGCAAACTCCCATACACGCTCAGGTCCCGTACTGCACCATTCATCAAAGCCGTCTGGAGAGCCGCCTCGCGCAACGCGAAGCGCACCGAAGGAGCAAGCCGCAGCCCGGGTGGGTGGCGGTGAATCTCTCAGGTACCAAGGACAGGGGGAGCGGCAGCCAGGGCATTCATGCGCCAGCTGCACGCTATTGAATTCATAGCTGCCAGCGCATGTTGTTCTAGCGCCAGAGCCCAGAAAGGCTTTGAAAATCATGCGCGTGATCGTTTTGGGCGCCGGCTTGCTCGGCGTGACTTCGGCTTATTTCCTCTCGCAACTGGGTCACGAAGTGACCGTCATCGACCGCCAGGGCACGCCCGGCGCCGAAACCAGCTTTGCCAACGGCGGCCAGATCTCGGTAAGCCATGCCGAGCCCTGGGCCAACCCCAGTGCGCCGCTCAAGGTGCTGCAATGGCTGGGCAAGGAAGATGCGCCCCTGCTCTTCCGTCTGCGCGCCGACATGCGGCAGTGGCTGTGGGGCCTGTCCTTCCTGCGCAACTGCACGCCCGCACGCACGCGCCACAACATCGAACAGATCGTGCGCCTGGGCACCTACAGCCGCGACACGCTGCAGCAGCTGCGCGCGGCCACCGGCATCCAATACGACCAGCGCACGCAGGGCATCCTGCACTTCTATACCAACCAAAAAGAATTCGACGGCGCTCTGGCCCCTGCCGAGCAAATGCGCGCGCTGGGCTGCGAGCGGCAGGTCATCAGCGCCGACGAAGCCGTGCGCATCGAGCCCGCCCTGGCCCATATCCGCCCGCAGCTGGCCGGAGCCACCTACACGGCCGAGGACGAATCCGGCGACGCCAACCAGTTCACACGCGAGCTGGCCAAGCTGTGTGAAGCGGCGGGCGTGCAGTTCCGCATGGGCCACCACATCACCGCGCTGCGCGAGGCAGGCGGCGGCATCGACCATGTGGAAGTGACCAATGCCGAAGGCCGCTTCGAGCGCGTGCGCGGCGATGCGTTTGTGCTGGCCATGGGCTCGTTCAGCCCGCTGCTGGCGCAGCCACTGGGCATCCAGCTGCCGATCTACCCGGCCAAGGGCTACTCGGTGACGATGCCGGTGAAGGACGCTGCCAAGGCGCACCAGGTGAGCCTGACGGACGACGAGTTCAAGCTCGTGTTCTCGCGCTACACCAGCGAACGCGGCGGCGACCGCCTGCGCATTGCCGGCACGGCCGAGCTGAACGGCTACGACCGCCACCTGAACCAGGTGCGCTGCGAGGCCATCGTGCGGCGCGTGGAGCAACTCTTCCCTGGCGCGGGCGACGCGAGCCAGGCCCAGTTCTGGAGCGGCCTGCGCCCCGCCACGCCCAGCAACGTGCCGCTGATCGGCAAGACGAAGGTGGGCAACCTGTTCCTCAATACCGGCCACGGCACGCTGGGCTGGACGCATGCCTGCGGCTCGGGCAAGGCGTTGGCCGACATCGTGAGCGGCCGCGTGCCCGAGGTGGACTTTGCGTTCCAGGGCTTGCAAGGGCGCGCAGCCGGAGCGGCGCTGGTGCCGTCGCGCACGGCGGCCTGAAGCAGCGCGCGGTTGCAGCGAGGCAACGCTGCTGCAACCGCCGCGAGAGGCTGCGCCTACTTGGCGGCGCCTGTGGCGTGTGCCACAAACTGCGCCACGGCCAGCATGTCCTTCTCGCTCATGCGCTCGGCATAGGACGGCATCACGCCGATGCCTGCCTTGAGTGCACGCAGTACACGGCCGGCGTCGGGTTTCAATTCATCCAGCACCGGGCCCACCTGGCCCTCGGCACCGGCGGCCTGCAACGTGTGGCATACGGCGCAGGCGGGCTGGATCTTGGTGAACAGCTCCTTGCCCCGCGCCAGTTCGGCAGGGTCGGCGGCCCAGGCCGACGCACAGGCGCCAGCCGACCACACCGCGACGGCTAGGCGGCGCGCTCGGTTCAATCCATCCATGTCAGGCCACGGTCACGGTGACGGCGTGGTCGCGCCAGCTGGCGTTGTTGTAGCCGCCCAGGTTTTCCTCGCGCTGCTCGGCCTGCACATTGCCGGCCGTGTCGGTGGCGCGGCTGGCCAGCACATGGGTGCCCGCCTCCAGGCGCACCGGCAGCGCAAACTGCCGCCAGGCAAAGGGGCCCAGGTCGGGGCCGATGAGCTTGGCCGCCAACCAGGTCTTGCCGCCATCGGCCGACACCTCCACGCCCTTGATGCCGCGCGTGCCGCCAAAGGCCACGCCATGCACCTGCACCTGTCCGGGCTTGAGTGCCCCCTTGTCGGGCAAGGGGCCGTTGATCCACGACTTCACGCCCATCTCCCACACCGAAGGCTGGTCGGGGCTGGCCTTGCTGCCGGGCGGCGACATGCGGTAGCCGTGCGACATGATGCGCGCCTGCGACTGTGCGCTGGTAAACGCCACGCGCTTGACGTACTTGATGTTGTTCACGCCCTGGTAGCCGGGCACCACCAGCCGCAGCGGGCCGCCATGCGCCAGCGACAGCGGCTCGCCGTTCATCTCCCAGGCCAGCAGGGCATCGTCCATCGCCTTCAAGGGCACCGAGCGCTCCACCAGTACCGACAGCGGGTCCACACCTTCGGGCAGCTTCTCGCCCCCCGTGCCGGTCAGGTAGGCGGCCCCATCGGCCAGCCCGCCCAGGGCGGCCACCACGTTGCGCAGCGGCACACCGCTCCAGACCACACAGCCAGCTGCACCCACCGACCAGGGCGTGCCGCTGGGCTTGCTGGGGAAAAAGCCCCGGCCATTGCCCGAGCACTGCAGCACGGTGGCCACGGTTTCCACGCCCAGCGTCTTGAGCTCCGCCAGCGTCAGGCTGCGCGGGCTCTTGACCCCTTCGACGGACACCGTCCACGCGTCGCGGTTGTCCAGGATGGCCGCGTCAGGCGCAGGCAGGTTGTTGCGCACGTACAGCTGGTTGGACGGCGTGATGACGCTGGTGCCGAACGCGGAGCGGCGCGTCTCCAGCGTGCTGCTGCTGTGCACGATCAACGCATCCGGCGACTTCCACCCCGCATAAGCGGGCAGCGGCTTGGCCGCAGAGGCTGCGGCCTGCTGGGCCCGCACACTGCCCGTCCATCCGGCCAGGCCCAGCGCGCTCAGGGCAGCAGCACTTCCGGCCAACATGTGGCGGCGCGGCAGGGTCATCGAGTCTTTCATGGAAACGTCTCCAAATAGTGGGGTGGACAAAACCTTGTGGCCCCTCGCCATTGGGCGGGGACGGGGGATCGGGTCAGCCCGCATTCTGTGCGGCCGCTCCTCCTGCCGCACGCACGGCGTCGTTAGCAGAAGTAACAAGAACAAAAGATCGGAAACATTCGTACGCAGGTGCGGGGGGCGTGGGCATATTCGCGCTTTGTTTTGGGGAGAGGAGCAGCGCAATGAACACCACCAGAAAACCGACCCGAGGCCCGCTGGGACTGCTACTTGTCCTATGGCTGGGATGCGGCGCAGCACAGGCCCAGCTGACGGCCATCGTGGCCGTGGAACCCACCGCCCGCAAGGCGGCGCATTCCATCCTGCGCACCGCTGCCGAATCAGGCCTGTCGAAAGCCGCGGGCCAGTCGGTGGCACTGACGACCAGCGACGATATGGCCGACGTGATGCGCGCCACCCGCAGCGCGGGCTATGACATCTTCATTGGCCCTGCCCAGGTGGCGGCGTCTGCGTTGCAACGCGGCTACGAACTGGTGGGCGCAACGCAAAAATCAGACAGATACCTGCTGGTCGGGCTGCAGCAGTTGGCGGCAGTGCCTGCGATGAAGGGCCGCAGGCTCTACCTGCCCCAGCAGGACTCGGTCTATACCTACATGGCGCGCGGCATGCTGAACGAGGCAGGACTGTCGTTCCAGGACCTGCGCGCCGTGCAGTACGAAAAATTTCCCCAGGCGGGCCTCACCGCCCTGACCCTGGGCACGGCCGATGCCACCGTGGTGCGCGAGGACGACTGGGCCGAATGGTCTGCGGCGCACCCCGGCATCGCGCGGGTGCTGGCCACGTCGCAGCCCGTTCCGGGCGGGTTCTCCATCGTGGTGAAAAAAGACCTGCCGGCGGATGCGCGCAACAAGCTGGCCCAGTGGTTCAACGCGTCGTCCTCCGCCAGCGGCCTGCCGCCAGTCTCCGTGCGCCCGGAGGCGGTGGAATACCGTCGCGTGGCCGAGCTGGGGCTGTTCACGCCCACCAGCCTGCCTGGGGTCAACCGTGTCACCGCGCGCGAGGCCCAGACCCTGCTGGCGCAGGGCGCCACGCTGGTGGACACCCGCACCGAAAAGGAATTCAAGACCAAGCGCATCCGCGGGGCCGTGTTCGCTGCGTATGTGGAAAAGAGCCTCAAGGACGTGGCCTTCAATGCCGCGCAGGATGACTTCCAGGCGCTGGACAAGCTCCAAGGGCTGGACAGAGCCAAGCCGGTGATTTTTGCGTGCAATGGCGCCGAATGCTGGAAGTCCTACAAGGCCGCCAAGGTAGCCTCCGCCAAGGGCTTCCAGTCGGTGTACTGGCTGCGCGGCGGGTTGCCCGAATGGGACGAAACCGGCCTGCCAACCGAAGGTGGCTAGGAGTCTGCGCAAGGCCTCTGGCCCCTGTCCTTACAATTGGTCGCTTCTCAACTCCCAAGGGCGCGCAAGGCGCCCTTTGTATGGAAATAGCAATACTGTTCGCCCTCATCTGTCTCAACGGCCTGTTTGCCATGTCCGAGATCGCTCTGGTCACGGCCCGCAAAGTCCGGTTGCAAAAGCTGATTGATGAGGGCGATAGCGGTGCCGCCGCGGCCGTGAAGCTGGGCGAAGACCCCACGCGCTTCCTCTCCACCATCCAGATCGGCATCACGTCGATCGGCGTGCTCAACGGTATCGTGGGCGAAGCCGCGCTGGCCGCGCCGCTGGCCTCGTGGCTGGAGCGCCTGGGGGTGCCACTGCCCTACGGCGGCTACGCGGCCACGGGTCTGGTGGTGGTGTTGATCACGTACTTCTCCATCGTGGTGGGCGAACTGGTGCCCAAGCGCATCGGCCAGTCGTACCCCGAGACCTTTGCCCGCCTGGTGGCACGGCCCATCAACTTTCTGGCGCTGGCCACCAAGCCGTTTGTGCTGCTGCTGTCCACATCCACACGCACGCTGCTGCGCCTGTTGGGTGTGAAGGAAACCAGTGGCAGCCCGGTGACCGAAGAAGAGATCCACGCCATGCTGGTCGAAGGCACCACCGCCGGCGTGATCGAGTCGCACGAGCACACCATGGTGCGCAACGTGTTCCGCCTGGACGACCGCCAGATCGGCTCGCTGATGGTGCCGCGTGGTGATGTGGTGTGCCTGGACATCGATGCTCCGTTTGAAGACAACCTCAAATGCATCGAAGAGTCCGACCACGCACGCTTCCCGGTGGTGCGCGGTGGCATGGACAACATCCTGGGCGTGATCAACGCGCGCCAGTGGCTGTCCCGCACCCTGCGCGACAAGGCGCGCGGCGGCCTGGCCGACCAGCCGCTGCAAACGGCGCTGTATGTGCCCGAGACCATCACGGGCATGGAGCTGCTGGACAACTTCCGCCTGTCGGACGTGCACATGGCGTTTGTGATCGACGAATACGGCGAGGTGCAGGGCATCGTCACGCTGCAGGACCTGATCGAAGCCATCACCGGCGAGTTTCAGCCGCGCGACCCAGAGACCTCGTGGGCATTGCAGCGCGAGGACGGCAGCTGGCTGCTGGACGGCCACATCCCCGTGCCCGAGCTGAAGGACCGCCTGAACCTGGACGCCGTGCCCGAAGAAGAACGCGGCCGCTACCACACGCTCAGCGGCATGATCATGCTGCTGACCGGCCGCCTGCCCAAGGTGACCGACACCGTGCAGTGGGAGGACTGGAAGCTGGAAGTGGTGGACATGGATGGCAAGACCATCGACAAGATCCTGGCCACGCGGCTGACGCCCGAGGAAAAAGCCGAGTCTGACGAGAACGGCGCGGGCTGATCGAACCCGCCGGGGGGACTGCTTGCCGGCAAGCCCCCTCTTTCCTCTTCTACATCAGGACGGTGAGGGCTCGCCGTCCACAAACACCGTCAACACGCCGGTGTAGCCGTACAGATGGTGGTGAGCAATTTCGCCCCCCGCAAAGAACCCCGCCAGGGGCACATCGCCCAGCGCATGGCGCACGATCTGCAGCTCAGCGCTGGGCCCGCCAAAATGCGGGCCGCCCCGGCCCGAGCAGCTCACATAAATCGCGCCGCAAATGCGCCGCCCGATGGGCGGTTGAGCGCCAGCGGGCGTTGCGGCTCCCGGTGCGGCATCGAGGCCGCCGGGGGCATCGGACGACAGCATCGGCGCGGGCTCCAGCTCCTCGGGCGATAGCTCCTCCCGGATTTCGGCGCAGATGCGCATGAGGTCGGCACGTGCGGCCGCCACGTTGCGCTGGCAGAACGCCAGGTGCATGCCGGGCTCCACATGGTCGGCCAGGGCCACACCCCGGCGGGAGCCGTCCAACCCCAGGATATGGCGCACGCGCGTGTCGGTGCCAAAGTGGCCCGTGCGGCGCTGGCCCTGTGGCTGCTCCCCCGCACTGACCAGTCCGGCCAGCGTGGCGCGCACCTTGCGCAGGGCAGGCTGCGGATCGCCACTGTCGAGCGACACCTGCAGCGTATCGAGCAGCACATCCAGCGCCGGCTCGCCATCCAGCACAAGCACCACGTTCTCCTGCGCGGCCGTGATGGTGTGCAGCGCGCCCACGGGCTGGCAGCCCTGCGTGACGCGCGACACCAGCGACACGCCCGCGCCAAACGCCACGCCCGAGAGCCCCCCGTCAAACACCCCGCTGGCACCGCCCTGCCCGGCCATGTTGCCGTCACCGCCCACGGCAAACTGCACGCTGGCCGTGCGGCTGGCGCTGAGGCCGCCAAACAGGTAGCCGGTGTCAGTGCGCGCGGCCATCTCGGTCAGCAGTTCGGCCAATTCCGGCGTGTGGCCGTCGGCATGCACCAGCGCTGTGTGGGCCACAAAGCCTGCGCCGGCATGCGGCGCATGGGCGGGCAGCGGCGCCACGCCAGAAAACACGCGGTACTGGTCGGCCGGCACGTCGAGCAGCATGACCGACAGCGCGGGCTCGTCAAAGTATTCGGCATTGTTGGCCGATACGCCCACGCCCACGGTACCGCTCCAGTCGGTCACCTCGGGCAGTTCGCTGCTCAGGTAGTCGAGCAGCGCCTGGGCCTCGTTGGCATAGTGGTCGGTGATGTACAGCAGGCCCAGGGTGGGCGCCGACGCGTAGTCAGGCAATGCCATCTGGGCGCGCAACTGCGCCAGTACCAGCGCAGCGGCCATGCGCCACTGCGGGTGGGTGGCATGGCCGGTGGGGAAGAGTTTCATGGTGATGGTCTCCAGGCCTGGGCGGGGGTGGGGCAGTGCCGCGCCATCTGCGGGCTGCCACACCGGCCCGCTTTGGCGTCAGCCCGCTCGCTTGCGTGCCGCAGGGCTGCGGGTGCTGCCGGCCTTTGTGGCGGCGGGTTTCGTAGTGGCTTTGCGGGCTGCGGGTTTCTTGGCGGCAGCGGCCTTTTTGGCAGTGCCCGCTGATGACGCGGCGGCGCGCTTGGCACCGCCCTGCATGGTCTGCATGCCCTTGGCGGCAAACTGGCTGGCCATGCCGGTGGCTGTCTTGAGGGCTTCCTTGGCCAGGCCGGTGGCCATGTTCTTGGTGGTGTCGATGGCAGTCTGCTTGGCCGCGTCCTTCATGGCGTTGGCCGCGATCTGCTGAAACTGGCTGGTGAGCGCGCCCCACCACTGCATCGGGTCCACCACGGCAGGCTCGGCGGCCGCCGCTGTCTTGCCCTTGGCTTTGCCTTTGGCGGGTTGAGGGGCGGGCTCGGTGTCAGCAGGCTCCTCCTCGGACTCGTCGGCAGCGCTGGCGCGGCCGGTCACGCGGGCGGCAGCACCCGCCACGGCCTCGGCGGCTCCGGTCACCGTGTCAGCGGCTTTTTGCACGCCGCTCATCACCGTGTCGGCGGTCTTGAGCTTGAAGGCGTTGGCCACATCGCCCATGCTGAAGTTCATGCCCTTGAGCGTGGCCAGGGTCATCTTCTGCACCTCCAGCGCCTGGATGGTGGCGGCCAGCGCGCGCGAGTTCTGCTCCAGCCAGAACTGCACGGCCTTGAGCTCGTCGATGCGCTTTTCCAGCTCTTCGACGCTGATGGTGGGCGCCACCCAATTGCTGAGGTTGGGCAACTGCGGAATGCTGCTGGACGCCCCCTTGGCAAGGCTTTGCAGAAAGTCAAAACCGGGGACGAATTTGCCGAAACCGAAGTTGGATGTGTCGCTCATGGCCGCTCCGCAAGAGGTGGGTCGTGAGAACCTGCTGAAGGTTCTGAGGAGTCACAGCTTACTCCAATGCGTTGCGCCCGCGAAGGCGCTGCGGCGGCTGTCACCTCAGTGTTTATGCCCATCCATCATGCTGCCTGCCGTGGCGCCACCGGGTGCAGCCGTGCCCACGGGCAACGTGAGGTTGAGCTTGCTTTCCACGCCCTTGGCGTCCTGGAACACCAGGGTGATGGGCACCGCGCTGTCCTTGGCCAGGGGCGCCTTCAGGTCCAGCAGCATGATGTGGTAGCCCCCGGGCTTGAGTTCCACCGTCTTGCCTGCGGGCAGATCCAGCGTAGGCACCGCACGCATCTTCATGATGTCGCCTTCCATCTTCATCTCGTGCACCTCGGCAAGGCCGGCTGCGGGCGACTCGGCACGTACCAGGCGAGCACCGTCCTTGGCGGTCAGGCGCATGAATGCGCCCGTGGCCTTCTGGCCCTGCACGCTGGCACGCGCCCAGGCGCCTTCGACCTTGACGGCGGCGGTCTGGGCCCATGCAGGGGCACTCAGCAGTGCGGCAAAGACGGCAGCGGTGTGAAGCAGTTTTTTCATGGTGAATGTCTTTCGGTTTGCGAGAGAAGAAAGGGAAGCAGCAACAGGCTCTGGGCCCGACTGTCAATGATTGTGGGCAGCGGCGCCACCGGTGGGCAGAATCTCCAGCGCAGCGGCAGGGGACTTCAGGTCCGACAGCTGCTGGCCCGCCTTGGGCACCTCGGTCCAATCGTTGCGGCCCTCGGTGCAGACCTGGCGCACCGGCCAGTACACGGTGCCCGCCTGCTCCGGCGCCTGGGCCACGAGCACAAACTCGTCGTAGTGCGCGCTTTGCAACATGTCGTCCGGCGTCTTGGCCGTCCAGGTGATGCGCACCACGTCTTCGGTGATGCTGCGGCCGTGGCTGGTGTAGGGCTGGGCCAGCTTGTCGCGCTGCACCTCCACCGTCCAGCCCGGCTTGGGCATGGGGCGTGCACCGCGCATGCCTGCAGGAATGTCCACAACGACCTGCCGCGTGGGCGACGCACCGCAGCCGTGGCCGACCTTGAACGCGGCCTTGTAGCTGGCGCCGGCCGGGGCCACCTGGTATTCGAGCACCACATGGGCAGATGCAGTGCCAAACAGGGCGGTAGCGCCAGTCAAACATGCGGCAGCAGCTATCTTTTTCATAGTATTCAGAGACATGGGATATTTTCCTTTCAGAGGCTTACCTTCAGCTCGGCCATGTAGCTGCGCTGCGGGTAGGGGTGGAAGTTCCAGAACTGGTAGTTGTTGAGGTTGTCGATGCCCACGGCGGCGCTGACCGCTTTGGTGATCTGGTAGCGCACGCGCACATCGGTGGTGAAGTAGCGGCTCGCGCCCTGGTAGGCAAAGCCGTTGGGGTCACTGTTGTCAAGCGTGCTGTACTGCTTGCCGCTGTAGCGCGCGCCCAGGGTGTACGACCACTTGTCATCGGGCCGGTAGGTGGCCACCGCAGTGGCGCGCCACTCGGGGATGCGGGGCTGCCATTGGCCGACGCTGGCCGGGAACTTGTCGTTGCGCGTGATCTTGGAATCCGTCCAGGTCAGGCTGCTGCCCAGCTCCAGCCCGCGCACAAAGACGTTGGTGGCCTGGTACGACAGCTCAATACCCTTGGTACGGATGGCATCCACGTTCTGCACGTTGGTCACGTTGGGCGTGACGAGCACATTGGTCTGCGAGTACAGCGCGTCCTTGGTGCGCTCAAAAAACGCGGTCAGGCGCAGCAGGCCATTGCCCATGTCCCGCTCGGCGGTCAGCTCGGTGGTCCAGCTCTTCTCGGGTTTCAGATTGGGGTCGTTGTTGATGAGCGTGCCACTGCCGTTGATGCCGCCCTGGTACAGCTCGGCCACGGTGGGCATGCGCACGGCGCGGCCAGTGGAGGCCTTGAGCACCCACAGGTCGCTGGCCTGGTAGGCCACGGCAGCCTTGGGCGACACATAGGTTTCGTTGCGCTCGGGGTGGCTCAGCGTGGTGGTGGCGTTGCTGGTCTGGCCATTGCTGGCGCTCCAGCGCTCGGCGCGGGCGCCCAGCACGGCCTTCCACCGTGGCGCGATTTTCCAGGTGTCTTGCGCCCACAGGCCCAGCAGTTGGGTGTCGCCGTTGAAAGCCTGGTTGCGGGCGCCGGCATCACCGCTGATCCAGTTCGTCGTAGCGTTTTCGATAGTGCGCAGCTGGTAGCTGTCGCGCTGCAGCCCAAAGTCCACGATGTGCGCGCCCTGCAGCCCATCGGGCCGCCAGGTGCCCTTGGCGGCCAGCGTGTTCCAGCCCGTGCCTTTACTGTTGACGATGCGCCCTGCCCCACCGTTCAGCGCGGCAGGCAGCGCGACGGTAGCAGCGCGCAGGGTGTCGGTCTGGTAGTCGTACAGGCTGGCGGCCACCTCCCAATCAAACACGCCCTGTGTGCGGCTCTTGACCGACAGACCGTGCATGAAATGCGTGAGGTCTTCGTTGGACACATTGAAGTCCGTGGGCGCGAGCGCAAACGAGCGGCCATTGATGTTGACCGTGCCGCCGTACACCGCATTGCCATTGGCATCGCGCAGGTAGCTGGTGGGCCGCCCTTCGGATTCGTTGTGCCACCAGCCGAAGGTGTAGGCGGCGCGCACGGTGGGCGAAAAGTCATAGGCGATCTTGGCCTTGATGTGGTCTTGCTGCGTGTGGTACTGGGTGGCCGTGCCCAGCAGGTACCAGGGCTGGTTGCTGCGGTTGTTGCCTAGCACCGCGCCCGTCACGGGCGTGCCCGCGCTGCCCACGGTGCCTGCAGACACCAGGCGCGTGGGGAATGTGAGCGGCTGGCCTTCGCTGTCGGTCTTGTTGAAGTTCAGGAACCACGACCAGTCGCCATTTTTGTTGCCCACCGAGGCACTCACCTGCTTGCCGCCGTAGGTGCCGTTGGTGCTGTACAGGTCAAAGGGCTGGTGCTGATAGCTGACCTGCCCGTGCGCCTCGAACTTTGTCGGCATGCGCGTGACGTAGTCCACCACCGCGCCCACCGAGTTGCCTGCGTAGGCGGCCGAAAACGGGCCGTAGAGCACGTCCACGCGCTCAATTTCTTCTGGCGTGACCAGCATCCAGCGTGGCGCGTTGGTGGGGCCGTTGCCCAGGTAGTTGCTCAGCAAAATGCCATCGGCAAACACCATGGACCGCGCCGGGTTGCCCGTGCCCGAGGCGCGGGTGGACAGCACGGCATGGTTGTAATCGCCGATGTAGCGCTTGCGCACCAGCAGGCTGGGCAGGTACTTGAGGGCGTCTTCGCTGTCGGTGGCGTTGATCGCATGCTCGATCTGCTCGCGCGTCACGCCCTCGATGGTGGTGGGGATCTGCGTGGGCAGCGAGGTGGGCTGGCCGCCGGTGATGGTGACCACGCCCAGTTCCTTGGCCGGGGCATGGCTGGTGGTGCTGGTGCTGGTGCTGGTGCTGGTGCTGTCAGCGGTCTGGGCGAATGCGGATGAAGCCCCGGCGGACGCGATGCCAAGGACGACGGGAAAGGCACTGGCCACGGCCAGCGCCATGCGGCTTTTGCGCATGGAAACTCCTGAAAATCAAACCAAATAGGCCGCAAGCGCGAGTGAATCATGCGCCAGCAGCTATCGAATCAATAGCGATTTCAGGAGAGCGACGGGGGCCCGCGCGGCGGCAGGGGCGCAGCGGTGCGCGCTGCAATGTGCGCGGCGGGGATGGGGTGCAGGGCATGCGCCAGCGGGTGAACCACAGGCAGCTGGGCCTGCGATGCGGGAGGGGGAGCGCCCACATGCGCGCACAGCGGGCAGTCCAGCGTGTGGCTGGGCAGCTCCTTGGCTCCGTCGTCGGTCTTGACCAGCACCTTGATCGCCCCTGAGCCGGAGCAGATCAGCTCCATGGCCTGCGGGTGCACCAGCGGCGACGCCACGGCCACGCCGATCGACAACACAAACCACGCCAGCACACAGCGGGCGAGCCAGCGAAGGCTGCGGATGGTTTGGAGGGACGGCAACGACATGAAGGCGCCATTGTAGGTGCGCAGTCCGCGCCAGCCAGTGCACGGGTCATCTGCGTGACCGCCCCGCACCAGGTGCGGGCCTAGGATGTGCGCTTGCCCCTACAACACATCGGAGACACACCATGCTCACACTCTGCGGCTTTTCGGCCAGCAACTACTACAACAAGGTCAAGCTTGCGCTGCTCGAAAAGGGCCTGCCGTTCACCGAAGAACTGGCCTGGGTGGGCGAGACCGACCGCAGCGCCAGCCCGCTGGGCAAGGTGCCCTACCTGCGCACGCCGCAGGGAGCGCTGTGTGAGTCGGCGGTGATCGCCGACTACATCGAAGCCGCCCACCCCGATCACCCGCTGATCCCGGCCGACCCCTTCCAGGCCGCCAAGGTGCGCGAGCTGATCACCTTTCTGGAGTTGCACCTGGAGCTGGTGGCACGCAACCTGTATCCGCAGGCGTTCTTTGGCGGCACCGTGAGCGACACCGCCAAGGAAAAGGTGGGCGCACAGCTGCAGAAGAACATTGCCGCCTTCGGCCAGTTGGCAAAGTTCAGCCCCTACGTGGGCGGCGACACCTTCACGATGGCCGACTGCGCGGCCGTCGTTCACCTGCCGCTGGTCAGCTCCGCCACCAAGATCATCTACGGCAAGGACTACCTGGCCGACCTGCCTGTGCGCGACTACCTCGCCCGCATGGCCGAACGCCCCCATGTGCAGCGCGTGAACGCGGACCGCAAGACCAACACCGCCGAGATGCTGGCGCGCCCGCCCAAGCGCTGAGCCCGCCACGCAGCGGTGTCACCAGGGTGGGGACACCGCACGCCATCCCTTGACCTTGGTCAACCCAGCGCGCCGCGCACAGGCGCACCATGCAGGTATCCGATCACCCCGAGGAGACCCCGCATGGACAAGACCCAAGCCGCACCTTTCCGCCAGCAGTTACTGGCCCAGCAATCCGAGTTGCTGGCCCAGCTGGCCGCGCAGCGCGGTGGTGTCATCGGCCGCGCCGAGGCCGCCGCCGACCACTTCGGACAACCGGAAGACCCGCGTGCCCAGGTTGCCACCGAACGCGAGCTGGAATTTGCCCTGGACGAACGCGAAACCGCACACCTGGCGGCTGTCGAGGCCGCCCTGGCCCGCATCGAAGCCGGCACCTATGGCGAGTGCACGGATTGCGGCACCCACATCACCGCCGCCCGCCTGCACGCCACGCCCGAGGCCGCACGCTGTGTGCATTGCCAGGAAAAGGCCGAGCAACACCGGCGGGCGGCATGAGCGAACGCACGCACTCAGGCTGCTTCTTTCCCGTTTTTTGTCACTCCTTCAAGAAAGCCGATTCATGAGCACTTTTCACGCCGTTGTCTGGATGGACCAATCCGAAGCCCATGTGGTGATGTTCGATCGCGAACACGCGGAAGCCCAGCGCATCAAGTCCCGCAGCCACCACAAGCACCAGGGCAAGGCCGACGACCTCGCGCCGTTTTTTGCCGATATCGCCCAGACACTGACCCACACCCGCGAGGTGCTGCTGGCCGGCCCGGGCCTGGTGCGCAACCAGTTCCGCGACTGGGCCGCCAAACACCATGCGGCCGTGGCCGGCGTGGTGGTGGACTCGGTGGCCGCAGACCACCCGACAGACGCCCAGCTGGTGGCCATGGCGCGCCAGTACTTCAAGAAGTTTGACAACATGGCCGCCGATCCGTCGGTCGCCTGACCGACCTCCCGGCCGCGCCACGGCGTGGCACTGGCTGCTATCCTCTGCGGGATGCGCAGCCTTTTTCACCTCGCCTTTCACGTCACCGACCTGGATGCCGCCCGGCGCTTTTACGGCGGCGTGCTGGGCTGCCTCGAGGGTCGAAGCACCGACACCTGGGTGGACTTCGACTTCTTCGGCCACCAGATCTCGTTGCATCTGGGCACGCCTTTTGCCAGCGCCCGCACCGGGCACGTGGGAGACCATCTGGTGCCCATGCCGCACTTCGGCGCCATCCTGGAGTTGCCCGACTGGCATGCGCTGGCCGCACGGCTGAAGGCCGCCGACACCGCCTTCGTGCTGGAGCCGCAGGTGCGTTTTGAAGGCCAACCCGGCGAGCAGTGGACGATGTTCTTCCACGACCCCAGCGGCAACCCGATTGAGATCAAGGGCTTTCGCTCGCTGGACGCGGTGTACGCAACGTGAGCTACACCTTCGCGTCGGCCACCATCCTGCTCCTGCTGATCACCGATCCGCTGGGCAACATCCCCATCTTTGCCAATGCCCTGCGGGGCGTGGCGCCCGAGCGCCGGGCGCGGGTGATCCTGCGGGAGGTGCTGATTGCGTTTGCACTGCTGCTGGTGTTCTTGTTCTTCGGAGCGGAGTTCCTGCGGGTCATGAATTTGAGCGACTTGTCGCTGCAGATTGCCG
>Ga0208124_100098_pt1 | contig 54179 bp, 51 predicted proteins | sample LakWasM104_HOW12_2_FD_183922 | JGI IMG/M metagenome (GOLD analysis project Ga0208124, IMG submission 183922) | Freshwater sediment methanotrophic microbial communities from Lake Washington under simulated oxygen tension - Sediment Metagenome... | ecosystem: Environmental > Aquatic > Freshwater >...
CGCTAGTTGAGCAAATTAAACCATTTGCAAAGCGCACCATGCGTCCAGAGGTATTAGGTGGCATCGGTGGTTTTGGATCATTGTTCGAAATGCCGAAGAAATTTAAGAACCCTGTGCTGGTTTCAGGTACAGATGGCGTGGGTACTAAACTTAAACTAGCGTTCGAGCTTAATAAGCACGATACAGTGGGTATCGATCTAGTGGCGATGAGCGTAAACGACATTCTAGTGCAAGGTGCTGAACCACTATTTTTCTTAGACTATTTTGCATGCGGCAAGTTAGAAGTTGGAACTGCAGCGCAGGTGATTAAAGGCATTGCAGAAGGTTGTGAGCAATCTGGCTGTGCTTTGGTGGGTGGTGAAACGGCTGAAATGCCAGGCATGTATCCAGCAGGGGAATACGATTTAGCTGGTTTTGCAGTAGGTTGTGTGGATAAAGAAAATATTATCAACGGTACAACTATTGCCGCTGGTGATGTCGTGTTGGGTTTGGCTTCAAGCGGCGCGCATTCAAACGGTTACTCATTGATTCGTAAGTTGATTGATAAATCAGGTATCGATTTCGAATCAGATTTTCATGGCAGAAAATTCAAAGATGTAGTGATGGCACCAACACGTATTTATGTGAAACCGTTGTTAGCGTTAATTGCAGCAATGCCAATCAAAGGTATGGCGCATATCACAGGCGGCGGCATCACTGAAAATATTCCACGTGTATTACCAGCAGGTTTAACGGCCGAAATTAAAAAAGGTAGCTGGACGATGCCACCTTTATTCACTTGGCTGCAAGCACAAGGCAATGTTGCGGACTTAGAAATGTATAAAACTTTCAATTGCGGCATTGGTATGGCGGTTATTGTGGCTAAGGAACAGGCGGCGGCTGCGCAAAAACTACTACAAGATGCGGGTGAAACTGTATTCGAAATTGGTCATATCCGTGCGCAACAAGTGGGTGAAGCACCAACCGTTGTAGTCTAAATATTTTTAGCGACCTGTATCTAAAAGCTAACTTGATGCGTTAAGTGCTGGTGAGACTTTTTTGCAAAGTCATATTGAGGAGTTTTTGTGCTGAATCAAATTAGAATTTTTAGAACCATTAGAGTTTTAAGCCTCGCCTTTATTTTCACCACTTCGTCTGCTTTCGCTGCACAGCAGGTGAATTTGCCTAAACGTATTCAAGCCGATTATGTTGTCACCAAAGATGGCACACCGTTTGCCAATGTACGCGAGCAATATGTGGTGACAGGTAATACTTATAAAGTGGAAAGTACGACAAAAGGCATCGGTATTTATGCGTTGTTAGGTGTGCGTAAGCTAACCAGTACTGGCAAAGTTACTCGTAAAGGCTTAGTGCCGACTCACTTTGAATTGCATCAAGGCAGTAACCCAAATAAAGCCTTATTTTCAGATTTCGATTGGTCTAATAACACTTTGCGCATGTTAGGAAAAGGTGAGCCTCAAGCTGTCCCGCTCACAGCTGGCACGCAAGATTTAGCAAGCTTTGCTTATCAGTTTATGTTCCTACCTAGACCTTTCAAAAATGATATTACGGTCACACTCACTACGGGTAAGAAACTTAATCAGTATCAATATAAAGTCAAACCAGAATTTGAACAGATAAATGTTGCCGGTAGCCAATATAAAACAGTGCATTTAGTACCTGCTGACTCAGATAAAGGTCAGTCGGAAACTAAAGAACTTTGGTTGGGGGCAGAGAAAAACTTCATACTGACTCGTTTTCTAATGGTAGATGGCGACGGTGCGAAATTAGAACAAACACTTACTGAGTTACATGTGGATTAGTAGCTCTTGGATTAAGTTAAAGTCATTATGCCAAGATGCTAGCTACAGAAAGCTAGTACTGGCATTGGGTTTGTCGCTGCTGCTGCATTTATTTCTAATTGGAAAATTCAGTTTTAATCTACCAAACTTAAATGAGCAGCACGATTTAATAGAAGCTCGATTATTGTTGCCTAAAGCTTTGCCTAGTCCAGTTCAAAGTCCACCTGAGGTAATTAAGCCAGTCGAAAAGCAAGTAGAGCCTAATAAACCTCTGGAGCAAATAGAAGAAGAGCCTGCTGAGCCGTTAGCTTCACCTAATCAGCAGTCAGAGCCACCGGCAGAGTCGACGCCAGAATACAACGCAACTCCAGAAGAGACACTCGAAGCTGTGCCGGCAGTTGCAGAAAGTAGCTTGGAGATTCCAGATTTGACGGTCAAGCCTGAGCCATATCATTATGTTGAATCTGAGTTTGATGTATATGCGGATAAAGATGATGTCCCAAATAGATCTGTAGCAGGAAGTGCCAAAGTGGTCTATCAACGCCTGCCTAATGGTGAGCAGTACCAAATAAGGAGCTTGCTACAAGCTAGGGGTATAGCTTCATTATTCATACCAGATTTACTGCAGACGAGTGATGGATATTTGGATAATATTGGTTTGCGACCAGCGCATTATCTGTATCAATTTGGTAATAAAAAAGATAAAACCTTTAGTGCAGATTTTAATTGGGAAAGTAAGAAATTGGTTTTAAAAAGTGAGAATGGCGTTGAGAAGCTAGACTTACAGGTAGGCACACAAGATTTACTTAGTTTTATGTATCAATTTATGTTTGTACCTCCTATGCAAAATATGCAGTTGAATATTACAAATGGCCGAAAACTGGGTCTTTATGACTACAGCTTTGAGGGGGAAGAAATTATTTCAACTAAAATGGGTAACTTAAAGACTTTCCACTTGCTACGAAGTGCCGGAGATGGTGAAAAAAAAACTGAATTATGGTTAGCCTTAGATTATCAGCACGTACCTGTTAAAATACGGGAAACGAACAAAGAAGGTAAAGTTTACGAGTTGCTGGTGACAAGTTTGAAAACTGAGTTGCCAGTTCCTTCGCAGGAATAATCCAGTACAAGGGCTGAATCGATAGCCTCAAATTATATTAAAGAGAACCAAATGACCCCCAACCTAATACGGCAAGCCGCTGTAATGTTATCTAACTTGCTTGAATTCAACAGCCCTGCAGATGCCAAGTTAAGCGAATTCTTTCGTAACAACCGTGACCTTGGTACCAAAGAACGTGCTTTTGTGGCAGAAAGTGTCTATGGCGTTTTGCGTCGTTTACGTTTTTTAAGCGCGGTTACCGCTAATGATGATAATGATCCTGATGATGCGCGGAAACTGGTGTTAGCTTGGATGCTGCGCATACAAGGTATGAGCATACAGAAAATAGAATCGATGTTGACTGAACAGCAAATCGAGTGGGCGCATACCATTAAAGCAAAATCTACAGAAAATTTACCCTTGGCTGTTCAAGCGGATGTGCGTGATTGGCTGTGGGAAAAGTTAGTCGCACAATATGGCGAAAAGGAAGCGCTCACTATCGCACGCAGTATGCACGATGCCGCCACTTTAGATTTGCGCGTGAATACCATTAAAGACACCCGCGATGATGTGATGGCGAAATTTATTGCGGAAAATACTTCTGGCGAGAGCAATGTTACTAAAACACCATATTCGCCGATTGGTTTACGCATGCCATTACGCCTGAATATCAGCCGCCATGTAATGTTTACTGAAGGCCAAATTGAAGTACAAGATGAAGGTAGCCAAATTTTAGCGCATTTAGTCGCACCGAAACGTGGCATGATGGTTGCGGATTTTTGCGCAGGTGCGGGCGGTAAAACTTTAGCTATGGGCGCTTTAATGCGCAATACTGGCCGTTTGTATGCATTTGATGTATCAGAAAAACGTTTGCACAGCTTAGGTCAACGACTAAAACGCTCAGGCTTGAGTAATCTGAATGCACAAAGCATTAGCAGTGAAACCGATCCTAAACTTAAGCGCTTAAATGGTAAATTTGACCGTGTATTGGTGGATGCACCTTGCACAGGGTTAGGCACTTTGCGTCGTAATCCAGATCTTAAATGGCGTCAAACGCCACAAGATTTGGCTGAACTGACAGTGAAGCAAGCGAATATTTTAGCGCGTGCATCTAAACTCACTAAAGCAGGCGGGCGTTTGATTTATTCAACGTGTAGCTTATTGCGCGATGAAAATGAACAAATCGCAGAAAACTTTTTGGCAGCACATCCAGATTTCAAATTGCTCAATGCAGCAGAAATTTTAAAACAACAGCAAATTAATTTAGATACGGGCGATTATTTAAAATTATTGCCGCACTTGCATAATACTGATGGCTTTTTTGCAGCCGTGTTTGAGAAAACCGATGGCAGCAGCAAACCTGCGAAAGCAGCAGTACCTGTAGTTGCTGTAGAGGAAGCTGAACAGGAAACAGTCACGACTGAGCCAAAAGCTAAAAAGGCCGCGGCAAAACCCAAAGCAACTAAACCTAAAGCAGTGAAAGAAGCCGCAGCTGAAGAATCTTTAGTGAAAGAGGCTGTAGCTGAAAAAGCAGTCATTAAAGAAAAAACAGTAAAACCAAAAGTGGTTAAGGAAAAGGCTGTAAAAGAAAAAATAGTAAAAGAGAAAGTAGTGAAAGAAAAAGTCGTCAAGCCTAAAGCTGTTAAAACTAAGGCTGTTAAAGAGTAAGTATCATGAAGCTCCCTAGCCTGAATGTCCAAATATTACTAGGTGCAATGTTTGGTGTTGGGCTTGGCTTGTATTTTCACTCTCTGGGAGCTGAAAATCACACAGTGCAGGCTGGTCTTTATGCATCGGGGCTAGTCGGCACGCTGTTTATTGATTTACTCAAAATGATTTTGATTCCACTGGTGTTTTGCTCCATTACCGTTGGTATTGCTAATTTGCGGCAACATCAGCAAATACATCGTGTTTGGGTGACTACCTTACTGTTTTTTATTAGCAGTATGGCGATTGCGATTGTTTTGGCGCTGGCTGTGAGTAATTACTTTAAGCCAGGAGCGGGCTTACATTTGGCGATGTTTCAAGATGCTATGCAAAATTTTGAGGCCAAACAATTGCCTTTGCCTGAGTTTTTTGCACAATTTCTTCATGGTTTATTTCTTAATCCTTTCACCGCCTTGTCACAAGGCAATGTGCTGGCGGTAGTCACATTCGCACTTATTTTAGGCATCGCGCTGGTAATGGGTGGCGAGCGTTTTAAAAACATACTTGCCGTATTACAAGAAGGCTTAGAAGTGACCATGCATATCGTGAGTTGGGTGATGCGCTTAGCACCACTGGGTATCATGGCACTTTTGATAAAGTTAGTTGCCGTGCAAGATGCAGCAATGCTGAGTACTTTAGCAAAGTTTGTAGCGGTGATTATTGGATCAACCTTATTTCATGGTGTGGTGATACTGCCATTGATTTTGTATTTGTTTACTGGCAGGTCACCACTCTGGTTTTGGCGCGGCGCGCGTGAATCTCTCATCACCGCTTTTGCTACAAGTTCAAGTTCTGCCACGCTACCTGTTACTTTACGCTGCACCACTCAGCATCTGCATGTTAAACCTGAAATTGCAGGATTTGTAGTTCCACTAGGTGCCACCATCAATATGGATGGTACCGCATTGTACGAAGCTGCAGCGGCCATATTTATTGCCAATCTGGTTGGCATAGAGCTAAGTATGGCGCAGCAACTCATTGTATTCTTTACTGCCATGATAGCCGCCATGGGTGCGCCAGGCATCCCCAGCGCGGGCATGGTCACCATGGTGATGGTGTTGCAATCAGTAGGGTTACCTGCCGAAGCCATTGCGATCCTACTGCCTATTGATAGGCTACTTGATACCTTACGCACCGCCGTGAATGTTGAAGGCGATATGGTGGGTAGTTTGGTTGTACAAAAGCTAGTGATGCAAAAATCAACTTAAGACCGTACTTTTAATAAGCGCGTATTAGCCTTTTACGGGGGCTAGTTGTGTTTTAAGGTAAGGTTGACGTGGTGATGGGCTGAAAATAATTTCTTCATAAAACTTAATCATTCGTTGTGCTTGCAAAGTTGCCGTCCATTTATCCAAGGCATAATTTTTTGCCCGGTTACCCAGTTCAAATCTATGCTCAGGATTCAGCAGTAATTGATGCACTCTTTCTGCAAATTGAGTTGTGTCGTCAGGCGCAATCAGCGCGCCTTTTCCTTCAACTAAAATAGAGGCTGTACCTAGTTCGGCAATCGCTACTACTGGCGTAGCTTGCGCCATGGCCTCTAACAGAACCAAACCTTGAGTTTCGCTTTTCGACGCGAATACAAAAATATCAGCTGATTCATAACAGGCATTAAGCTCTTTATTTCGGTCTAAGTAGCCGATAAATTGAACGTTCTTTTCTATCTCTAAGGTCTTGGCGAGCTTATGTAAACTCGCCTCCGCAGGGCCTTCACCAGTCACTACCAATAGAACATCTGGTCGTTTCTCCGCGAGTAGCTTAGTCATTTCTAGTAAAAAATCGATGTTCTTTTCGAATGCAACTCTGCCTACATATAACAACATAGGTCGATCTAGTGGGATGCCATATTTCAATCGAAATAATTGGCCATCTGCGGCTGCAAAGCTACTATCTTGCAAGCCTGTTGGAATCACCTCAGATAGCACGTTAACGCCATATTTACGCAATACATCTAACATGGGGTTTGATGGTGCGACAATCGCATCTACCGCATTGCATTGGCGTTTGGAAATCATTCTTGCAATGCCACGTGCGATTGACTTAGGCATCCAAGGCAGATAGTGATGTAAATAATCCTCAAAGAAGGTGTGGTAAGTTTCTATGCACGGAATATTCAGCTGTGCAGCTAGCTTAAGACCTAAGTAATGCGCTACAAATGGCGTGTGCACATGAACAATATCGTATTTCTCTTGCTCAAGCGCTGGTAGTAACTTTACCGCTTCGCCGTATTTCATGAGTTTATCCTCAGGGTCAAAATAGATGCTACGTGCTGGAATGCGCTTAATCCAAGCTTCATCTTCTGTGACCACATCATAATCCGGCGCGATTAAATGTACTTCGTGACCTAAGTTTTGCATTTGCAAAACAAATGTCCTAATTGAAGTTGATACGCCATTAATTCGCGGAAAATAGACATCTGAGATAAATAATATTTTCATAATGTAGAGTTCGTTTAATTAAATCAAGTAGTTAATTAGTAGATTGTTAAAATGAACGATAGCGACCCAATATGACGTTTTGATGAAACTGTTTTTTAAATTTCATTTGGCTTTTAAAATTTTCACTAAATAGTCATATATCTTTAACAAATACTTAATCACAGCATGGCAAATTACACGCTATGCAAATACCAAAATTCATTAAGCATTATTATTGGTGGTTGCCATGCTGTCTGTATTCAGTGGACGCGAATGCTTGGGGCTTGGTGACACATCTATATTTCGCGCAGTCGTTGCTCTGGGCGATGCCGTTGTTAGATCCGCGTTTGCAACGTGCAATCAAAAACTTTCCTGAGCTAGTGATGGCAGGTGCTTGCTTGCCTGACTTGGCGATTGTGAGCCCTCACTATCGCCAAACTCACCTATGGAAGCATGGTCATCAACTGATGCAGTCTGCACGCACAGAAGAGGAAACCGCGATTGCCATTGGATATATCAGCCATTTATATATTGATGTGATTGCACATAATCATTTTGTACCTGCACACGAGGCGATGTGGCATAAAAATGAGGTGTTTACGCATATTGCCTCTGAGTGGGCGATGGATGGACATTTGGCGCCGCTACTGGATATCTCAGCAAAACAGCTTTTGAATAAACACCAAACCGTAATTGCTGCGTTTATTTCTATTCAATTTCAATGCCCTGTGCATGTCACCACGAAGGCTTTAAAACGCCTAGCATTCTGGGATGGCGTATTACGTGCAGTGAGATTGCCAACGTTGATTTATAAAGCTGTACAGGTGGTTGATAAGCGTGTGTTTAAGCACTTTGTTTACTATGTGGCTAAAACACAAGTAGCAGTGGCGGATATTGGTGAGGTGCTCAATGGCAAAAATCCGCTATTAGAGCCGGAACTGAAAAATCTTAGTGTGGATCAGTTGGATGTTTGGCGTGAGCAATGTTTAAAGCACTTGTATATTGTGCACTCAACACCAATTCAATATTATCAAAAGACTTTAGTTGAAGATGCTTTTCACTAGAGTGCTAGGGCATTAGACTAACAAGAATGACAATCTAGCAATCGTGGCGCCAATCAGAGCACCAGCAATCACGTCGCTAGGGTAATGCAAACCTAATACCACACGAGATAGTCCGACTATCACTGCGAATGGCACAACAATGATGGCGAGTTGCGGGTAGTAGCCAATTGCAACTAAGCTAAACACTACGGCGTGCAAAGTGTGTCCAGAAGGGAAGCTAAATTTATCAAGTGGCGTGCCTGTTAACCAAATGTCTTGATGTATTTCATATGGACGTGGTCTTAGCGTTTTGCCTTTTAACCATTTGTATAGCAAGGTACCGCTTAAACCTGCCAGTGCCATATGTATCACTGGCGTTAAACCTTCAGCACCTTGTACTATTAAAATACCAGCCATTAAGCCGTACCAAAATATGCCATCACCTAGTCTGCTGGCTGCTCTAAAGAAATTACGTATCAACCTGTATTGGCTGGTGTGGTTTACCGCAATGCATAAAAAACTATCTAATTGATGCATACGACTGATATATAAACGCATCTTGAATGACATCATAACCTCCTGTTTCTATTATTCTTTCCTTTTAGTATGAAGGCTAGAATGTCATTGAAATGTGAAGGATTGATGAATGGCGTGTGAAAGTTTGTTGAATGTTGATTTGCTAATGATTTAGCTGCAGTGGCTATGGTCTTTTAAGAATGGCACAATGCGCGCTTTGGTATCAGGGTGCGATGAAATCATTTCCGGCATTGAACCGCCGCCACCATGACTTTTTTCTAATCTTAATAACAATGTAGCAAATGACTTGGTTGGAATACATGCAGTTTTTAGTGACTGTAGCGAGTAGTTGTCCGCTTCAGTTTCTAGTTCTCGAGAGTAACTCATATTCATCATTAACGCTGGTAAGCCAGATGCTATGCTGCTTACGTCACCTGTGATGGCGATGATAATCAACCCTGAAATGGTCCCCTGTAAAGTCTGGCGCAAGGCATGCCGGCCTTTTACATGACCTAATTCATGCGCTAACACAGCAATGATTTCATCGTTATTTTTCGCTAAATCAATCAGCTCATCAGTGATGAGCATATAGCCGCCAGGCAGCGCGAATGCGTTAGCGCCAATGATAGGGCTTTTTCTAAAATTTAATTGGTAGGCAGGACAATTATTGGTTTTGGCACACATGGCGGCGAGTGCAGCCGTAATATCTTTTTGTTTTGCTGCTGGTATCTTTGAGGCTTCAAAATAGCCAAGCCTTTTACTTTCTAGTGAGTCTAGGGTTTGTTTGCCTAAGTCTTTTTCCATGCTGACAGGGGTTGCTAATGCGGCATATTTAGCGACGACAGGTACACCATATTTAAGTAAGGCTGCGCTTGCCAGCGCAATGCCAACAAAGGCAATAAGAATCACGAATTTATGCGTTTCAGCGTAATGCACACCTTGCCAAAATTTACTCGCTGGTTTTGCAGGTAAGCAACGTTCTAAGTCTTTAAAATCTGTTTCTAAGCGACTATCGTCCGGTAAATCGATGAGTCGTTTACCACTTCCAAGTCTGGCTTGTACGTGACAATCGTTGATTAATACTTTGATTGGTTGATTACTGATAGTTCCATCAGCATTGGCGACCGATACTGTGAAAGTAAAGTGACTGTCTACAATATCCACCAGCACCCGCTTGGCGCGGGGGCTGATGCCATCGTAATATTCTGCTTCAAACTGCACGTAACTGATTAACCGAATGAAATATCAACATCAAACATATCAGCAATTTCTTCGCCCAATGCACGTGATGCATCTTTTTTCTCACCTACAAATTTATCCCAATCTGCTTCACCTGTGAGTGCTAAATGATTCGCCGTATATTTTGCCATGCGAATATGTACCCAAGGCGTCGCAAGACCTAATGTGCAGATTAAAACGATAGTATTGGTGATATAGAGTAAGAGTAAATCGCGCATACGTTGGTTACTAAAAAATCCGATATGCTCAAGTGTGGTGTTGTTAAAAACGAGATTATGAATACGTGATTTCATATAAGCCGCGAATGAAAAAATGACAGCAAGATAAAGCAACATAGCAATTAAACCAGCTAATATTGCTGCTGCAACACCCCATTTACCAATCAGGCCAGCAAATGCGCCTGCTAGTGGATCTTTTTTAGGTGTTGTCATGCCTGCATCAGGGTTATTAGCTTCAGCAGCTTTAATCAACTTATTATATTCAGCAAGCTCTTCGGGAGTTAAGTTTTTGAGGTATTCTGCTTCAGACATGTTTGCATCAGCTGTTGCAGCTTCTTCAGTAACGTAATTTTCAGGTGCAGCTGGTTCAGTAGTGGTCACGTCTGCTACTTTAATAAAACCACCCCTGTCCATATCAGCTTTTACGCCAGTGGAGGCTTGAGAAAACTGTTGCATCTGATATGCGCTGACGTGACTAGCCGCTTTAACTTTATAGTGTTGATAAGCTGGAATAGCAATTGCAGCGACGATGCCTAGTAATGGAATGATAAAAATGACAAGATAGATTTTGTAAAAATCTTTCACTAAGGCTTCCATTTTAAAGTTGCTGGTACCAAATTTATGTCCAGAGATAATAAATTTTTGGGTGCGCTGTGCCACAAATGGAATTGCCAAGCCTAATGTGACGATGATTAACAATGTGTAGCCAATAAACACTTTTATAGCCTCGCCGTATTTACCATTGAAATCAAAGCGTAAGCCACGGTAGCTAGAGTTGCGCGCATTAAACATCATGCCGCGAACGATAATCCAGGGTAGCGCAAGAAATAATATAAATGCCATCAAAAGGCCGAATGCTGGGTTAATACCAGAAAGCACGCTGTAAATCACAAACAAAACAAAGGCGATGATACGGCCTTTTAGAATATTGATTGGGTTTGCGTGGTAATCAAAACCAACGCCATCGAGCAGCGTATTATTGTAAAAATATTTTTTACGACGCACTTTTGCCCAAGCTGAATAAATACCTAAAGTGACGATGGATAGCAGTAAATTCACAATCCAAATACCAAAATACTCCCCTGCTTTTCCCGTAAAGACGACGGGCGTTTGATTTTCTGACATATTTTTCCCTTAATATTATTTGTTTTTTTTCAAGTAAGGCTTATCTTAGAGCATACCTGCAATTAAGCAGATGTGAGATATTAGCACCAGTATGTGCTTTGTCCAATACAAGCCAAAACAGTACCAATTGGTTAGTTTTTGATAATATAGATTGAATATAATTGAAGATAAAATGCCTGATGCAACATTTTAAAAAAGCAGTTTTAACCGATGTTGAAGCTATCGTGAAGTTAGTCAATATGGCTTATCGAGGTGAGACTAGCCGCGCGGGTTGGACAACTGAAGCGGATATTCTTGATGGTTTACGTACTTCAGTGAATGAGGTTGAACACCTCATTGCGTCTGAAGACACCATTGTTTTGCTATGCTTGAATGATGACGAATTACTGGGTTCAATCTGCGTAGAAAAAGAGAGTGCCATTGCGCATATTGGTATGTTTGTGGTGAATCCTACTATACAAGCGAATGGTATTGGTAAGCGCTTACTCACTGAGGCTGAAAGCCTTGCGCAGCATACGTGGGGCATAGAGCAATTTCAGATGCATGTGATTACGCTAAGGCATGAATTAATCGCATTTTATGAGCGGCGAGGCTATATGCGTACTGGTGTTTTGAGTGCGTTTCCAGTGAATCCAGATGTTTGGCAACCCAAGTTGGCTGGTCTGCAATTAGAAATGCTAGAAAAATTCATCTCAAAATAATGCGCTATTTATCCTTACTCTTGACCGAGCTAGGCTGTGCGGGTAAAGTACTTAGACTTATGACAATCAATCACGACATTACCGCATCTGCGGTCATTCACAACCGAAAGGCATTATGGCTGCTGGCCATTGTATGCTGCGGTTGCTTTGATCTCATTTAGGTCGTCATAAATTTAGCAACCGTGGGCTCTCCGCGGTTGTTTTTAGTCATTCATCCCATTGAGCCCCAATTTAAGGGCAACACATGCAATCCCACACTAAACAAGCCTCACGCGATGCCTTGATTGGCGCACTCATGGTGCTGGCTGCTGCCGTCACTGTGTCATCTAAGGCCATTATGGTGAAACTCGCCTATGCTTATGCTGAACCGTTCCCAGTAGACGCTTCTACGCTAATCGCTTTGCGTATGGCATTCTCAGCACCATTTTTTATTGCATTAGCGATTTGGGCGAGGGCATCAGATTCAGTGCTAACAATATCAAGCCAAGATGCTTGGGCAATTGCTTTGTTGGGTGTCTTAGGCGGCTATGGTCCGATGTTGTTGGACTTTGCAGGTCTAGTTTATGTGACGGCGGGACTTGAGCGAATCATTTTATACATCTACCCTACTATCGTAGTTTTGCTTAGTGCTGTTATGTTCAAACACCATATCGGTAAACGCGTTTACTTTGCCTTATTGGCAACTTATGCGGGTGTGGCTTTGGTGGTTGGGCATGATGTGCTTACAGTCAAATCGGGCTCCGCAGAAACCATGCTAGGCGCAAGTTTGGTTGCTGCTAGCGCCGTGGCTTATGCTGCTTATTTAATCGCGAGTGGCAGATTGATTCCACGGGTAGGCGTTTCATTATTCACTGCCTATACGATGCTAGCAGCCACCGTAGCAAGCGTGGCACATTACGCTAGTACCTTGCATCAGGTGACGATATTGCATTTGCCTACGCAAGTTTACTTACTTAGCATGTTAATGGCGGTGGTTGCCACGGTGCTTCCTGCTATTTTGTTGAATGTTGGTATTCATAAAATTGGCAGCAGCAAGGCCGCGCTTATTAGCTCTATCGGCCCGGTATCGACGATATTTTTAGCTAGTATTTTTTTGGGTGAAGGTATTACTTTGTTGCAACTAGCGGGTACCTGTTTGGTGTTGATAGGCGTGTTGGCGATTAGTTTAGGGAAAAAGTAGCCGTCATGCTTATCAGTCTGTAAGTAGTGTTATTGCTTTAATTTTTTAAGCCCACCCATCACTAACGAATAAGCCGCTGGCACGACAACTAAGGTTAACAACGTTGACGAAATCATCCCACCAATAATGGCAACTGATAGCGGTTTATTGGTTTCAGAGCCTGCACCTAAGCCCAGCGCTGCGGGTAACAGCGCTAGAATAATGGTGAGCGAGGTCATCACAACTGGGCGTAGGCGAATAGGGCAGGCCTCTTTAAGGGCATCGTTAATGCTAGCGCCTTTTTCTACCAGTTGATTGGTGAGGTCGACCAGCAAAATAGAGTTTTTGGCGACCAAGCCTATTAGCAATACCAAGCCTATCATTGAGTAGATGTTTAAAGTATTGCCTGTCATGAGTAGGGCGATTAAGCCGCCAATGATGGCGAGTGGCTGCGCAAGCATAATGAACAGTGGCTGTATAAAAGAGTTGAACTGGCTGGCGAGTACCATATAAAGCAATAGGAAACCGAGTGCGAAAACAAATTTGATATTTTTCATAGTTTTGCCGAACTCTTCTGCTTGCCCCGTTAATTTTAGGGTGTAATCAGGCGGCACAATTTTGGCCGCAGTGGCTTTGACTATGTCGACCGCATCGCCAAGAGGAACAGTGGGGTTAGCATAGAAATTGACCGCATATTGTAAGTCATAGCGACCAATCACAGCAGCGCCTAATTCTTTACTAAAGCTTGCAACTGCGTCAATTCTGACTAACTCACCAGTGCTGCTGCGTAGATATATTTTGTTTAAATCAGCGATATTTTCTAGTTCTGAGTCATTGGCTTTTATACGGATATCGTAACGCTGACCGTCGCCATTCAATTCATTGTATTTGGCTATATTGATGCCGCCTGCATACAATGAAACTGCAGTAGCGATGTCATTAGCACTAATACCAAGAGCGGACGCTCTGGTGCGGTCAATTTGCATATTGAGCTGCGGTAAATCTAATTGCACATCGACATCGACCTTGCCAATATCACTATTGGCGCCTAACTCTCGCTGCAGTAATTGTGAAATGCGGCCGATTTCTTGCAAATTCACCCCAGTGAGATTGAATTGCAGTTTTTCTGAGCGTTGACCTCGCGTAATCGAACTTGGTGAGGGAATGGCACGTACGCCCGGAATTTGGTCTAATTCTTTTTTTAATTCTTTAATCAGGGTTTGTTGGCTTTTAGCGCGCTCTTCTTTCGGCTTTAAGCGTACATTGACGTTGCCTTGGTTGACTTGTCCACGTGAGCCCGCGCCTATCGTGGCAAAGTAACTATCTATCTCACTTTTATGCGTAGCAAGGGTTGCTTCTACTAATTTTAAGCGTGAATTGGTGTAGTCCAAGCTTGAACCAAGCGGTGTTTTAATGTTGATGGTAAAGCTGCCTTCATCGGTCTCTGGTACAAAATCTTTCTCTACATATTTAAGTGAGTAAAATCCGCTCACAGCGACAAATACAAGCGTGATTAACAACACTAATCCACGGTGGTTGAGTGATGAGTAAAGAAGTTTTTTGTATACCTCATCCATGCGGCCCAGTATGCGACCAACCGCTCTGTAAAGCGCATTTTCATTATGAGTGACGCTTAAGTAGCGCGAACATAGCATAGGTGTGAGCGTAAGAGAAACCAGCAGTGATACCAATACGCCGAATGTCACCACCACAGCAAACGATTTAAAAAACATGCCGATAATGCCGTCCATAAAAATCACGGGTGCGAAGATACAAACGAGTGAGGCGGAAGAGGCTAGTACGGCGAATACCACTTCGTTACTTCCAAGAATAGTGGTTTTGGTGCGAAATGCGGCAACTGCTAGCGGATTTTTTAAATCTGCTGCACTAATACCTTCGCCAACTTCACCCTCCATGTGGCGCAAAATACTCTCGCGTACCACGATAGCATCGTCGACCACCACGCCAATCAATAAGAGTAGTGCGAGCAAGGTCATGCTGTTAAAGGTGTAGCCGGCAAAGTACATCACGGCAATTGCACCTAAAAGCGATACTGGAATTTCTAAACAGATCATTAGAGTAGAACTAAATGAGCGCATAAAAATTAACACAATCAGCGCTGCAAACAGCGTACCTTCTACCAAATGCTCTTTAAGCGAAGCGACTAATTGGTTGATGAAAATACCATCGTTTGTGGAAATCTCAAGCGCCATACCTGCGGGTAAATTAGGGCGAACATCCGTCTCCAGCCTATGTTCAACCTCTTTAATAATGTCGACAGTGTTGGCATTGGCAATTTTTATCATACCGATACCGACCGTTGGCTTGCCGTTATAGCGAGCTATTTGGCGGTTATCCGAAATGCCATCTTCCAGCGTTGCAACATCTTTTAAGCGTATAGGTGCACCCGCTTTATCGACTATGACCATATTCGCTAGATCTGTAATTTTATGAAATTCAAGATCCAGTTTTAGCAGTTGTTCAGCTTGAGAACTGACTAAAAACCCGCCGGGAAGCTGCACGTGCTCACGATTAAATGCTTCGATTAGATCATTGGCGGTGAGTTTGTAAGCAGCCATGCGCTCAGGTTGAATATAAACGCGAATAACGCGATCTCTACGTCCACCTAACGTAACTTCCCCCACGCCATTGATGGTTTCAAATTTCTTTTTTAGCACATTGCTGGCGTATAAATTGAGCTGCTGTATGGTGCGATCACCACTTAATGCCAGCCAAATGACTGGTGAAGCATTAGAATCAACTTTTTGTACTACAGGTGGGTCAGTGTCCGTTGGTAAACGACGCACTACTTGATTTACTTTGGATTGCACCTCGTTGTAAGCCACGTCAATGTTTTTACTTAGCGTAAAGGTAATGCTAATGCTGGACACCCCTGGTGATGATGCCGACTGAATATGCTCAATACCTGGCGTAGTGTTAATAGCAGATTCAATGACGCTGGTAATGCTAGTATCAACCACGTCAGGGTTAGCGCCGCGTAAAGTGGTATTGACCGTGATGACAGGAAAGTCAATCGATGGTACGCGGTCTACTCCGATGCGCTGGTAGGAGATGATGCCGAACAAAATAATCACGCCAGAGACCATCCAAGCGAGAACGTGGCGTTTAATGGATAGTTCAGGCAATGTCATGTGCTGTTTACTTTGGCTTTAAGGATTACGGTGCGGATTTTTTGTTATGTTGATTGCCTGCTTTATCGGTATTTGCACCTGCTGAGGCATCAGCAATTTTAATAGCTGTATCGTCAGTTAAAAATCCAGCGCCATCAACAACAATAGTGTCATTTTCATTGACACCACTAAGCAGCTCGACTAAACCGTTTTGATGTGAGCCTGTTTTCACAACAGCTTGATAGGCCTTGTTATTACGCACTACATAAACAACTTCGCCAGCAGGGCGTAACACCACGCTTTGCTCTGGCACCATCATCGCGGCAGCTTGTTCACCTAGAACAACGATTCCGGTCACGCTGGCGCCAGGCTGCCAATCTGGTGAGCCTAATATGTCGGCAATCACATCCACGGTACGGCTACCTTCAACAATCATTGGTTTTAAGTCGTGAATAGTACTTTTAACGATAGTTTCACTTGTCGGAGAAGTAAGGCGTACTTCTAAACCAGGTTTGAGTTTTGCAGCGATGTATTCAGGAAAAGGTAGGTGAGCACGCAGATGCTGCTTTGACACGATCATAATAATGGGGTCACCCACTTTTACAAACTCACCGTCATCAACCAATTTTTTTTCAACATTACCACTGGCTGGCGCATAGATTTTAGTTTTACTGCTGCTGTGGTTAATACTGCCAATACGCGCTTTAGCGCCGACTAGTTGCTCTTTCAATACATTCTGTTGCGCCACGTCGTTATCAACCGCATTTTGCGAGATAAATTTCTTATTCACTAAGGCTTGGTTGCGTTCAACAGTTTTGGCTTGGTTCGCTAGCAACGCTTCAATACGTGCCACTTCAGCTTGCGCTTCGTTACGTTGCATGCCGAAATCTGAGGCATCTAAGGTAGCAATGAGTTGACCTTGTTTGACCGCCTCGCCAGTATTCACATGAATTTTAACAACGCGGGCAGCCACTTCTGCCGAAATTGTTGGATTTGTTAATCCCTCAAGCGTACCAATGGCTTCTTCACTGGTTTCAACGGCTTGATTTTTCACTTGAGTGACCGTTACCAGTGTCGGTTTTGCGTTTTTTTTATCGCCTTCAGATTTGTCAGAGACGCCATTTTTAGCGCCACAAGCAATTATTAGTGTTGAAAATAATACGATAATGAAAAATCGGATGTTTTTTTGCATATTTTTAGAATTTAATCGTTTCTTAATTTTAGATTTTAATTTTCATGTATTTCATCTACTTGAGACCAGTCAAAATATGGACCAGGATCTGTTTTGCGTATGGGTGCAATATCAGAATGTCCCACTATAGCCTGAATCGGGTAAGCGCTAATCAGGCTTGCTATCAATTTTTTGAGTGTATGGTACTGCGCTGGCTCAAATGCTTCAAAGTCAGAACCTTCAAGCTCTATTCCGACTGAGAAATCGTTGCATCGTTCCCGACCATTCCAATTTGACACACCTGCGTGCCAAGCACGGTCTAGGCAAGACACAAACTGTATGAGTTCGCCACCACGCCGAATGAGAAAATGCGATGATACTTTGCGAGTGTAGATTTCCGCGTAGTAAGGATGTTCATTCGGATTAAGGCAATTAGTAAACAACTCAATAATGCCGTTACCACCATACTGGCTGGGCGGCAGACTAATATTGTGGATAACAATTAAACTGATTTCATTTTCAGGTCTAGTGTCAAAGTTAGGCGATGCGATAGATTGCGCATGAGTCGCCATGCCAGCTTCATTGATTGCATAAGATTTCATAATGGTTAATTTTATGCGAAATTTAGATGTAAATTGCAGTATTCCGATAAAATGACGGCATAAACAAATATTTACTCCAAATTTTGCAATAGTTAGGGAAAAACCAGATGGTATTTTTAGAGTTATTCGTCATGCTGATCGTGATTTTAATCGCGGCAGAAGTCTTTACCAACGCGCTGGAGCACTTGGGCGAAAAGCTTGGTATTTCTGAAGGCGTGACTGGCTCTATCTTTGCTGCCGTTGGTACTGCCTTACCCGAAACCATGGTGCCTTTACTCGCTTTGTTGGCAGGTACACAAAACGTTGCAACCAACGAAGAAATTGGCGTAGGTTCAATTTTAGGTGCACCTTTGATGCTAGCTACTTTATCCATTTCGCTCATGGCGATTTCCGTTTGGAAGCGTCGCGGCACGCTAGGCCACTTAAGACCAGAGCGCACTGGCTTAACACGTGACCTTAACTTTTTTATCGCCGCATTTACCTTTGCAGCCGTTGCCATGTATGTGCCTCACACATTAATAACGGTGCGCTATGGCTTGGGTGCCTGCATGGTATTGATTTATGTTATTTACGTGATGATGACGATTAATGCTTCAAAAGCTCTGGTGGAAGACGGTCACGCCACCGAAGCGGGTGGCGATATGTTCTTATGTAAAACTGGTTTGCCAAATAATATGGTAGTGATTGTTATTCAGTTGTTGTTAGGTCTGGGCTTGTTGATTGCGGGGGCTAAAGGCTTTATTCACGGTGTTGAAGCTGCCGCTCACATCATCGGTATCTCAGCATTGTTACTGTCTTTGCTAATTATTCCGATTGCTACCGAATTACCTGAAAAAGTGAATAGTATTTTATGGATACGCAAAGGCAAAGATACTTTGGCATTCGGTAATATTACTGGCGCTATGGTATTTCAAGGTACTTTGTTACCAGCGATTGGTATTATGCTAACGCCTTGGGAACCACGCAAAGAGGTGGTGCTGGGTATTGCTATGACTTTGCTTGCATCAATCTGGCTGCGCTACTTAGTGGCGAAGGGTGGTATTAGAGTTTGGCATTTATTAGTGAATGGCGCGATGTATGTGGCTTATTTGGTGCTAGTGTTAAGTTAAATCAATAGCTCAAACTGCATATTAAAATGAAACCTAATTAGACTAAAGTTTAACTAGGTTTCATCGTTTTCAAAGTCTGGGTCTAAATCACTTTCTTTAGCTAAGCCAAGCTTAGACAATCTATAACGTAAAGTGCGAAAGCTAACGCCAAGCAACTTCGCTGCTGCTGTCTTGTTGTTATTAGTTTTCTCTAAAGCCTTAACAATCGCTTTTTTCTCAACGTCTTCTAGGTAGTCAGATAGGTTGAGCTCTAATGGTTTTTCGGCATTAAGCGTTGAGCTCTTCTGTGAGTTTAATCCTGAACCGATATGGTGGCTATTTCCATAACTTAAATCTTCAATCGTAATCATTGTGCCATCACTCATGGCCAAAGCACGTTCCAGCATGTTCTCTAGCTCGCGCACATTGCCAGGAAACTGCATTTTAGAGATATATGCCTGCGCGTCACTCCCCAATTCGGGCATGCTGATTTTTTGGTAAGCGCATAATTTAGCGAGTAGTAAATTAGCCAGTAAGGGAATGTCACTTGGACGGTCGCGCAAAGAAGGCATTTTAAGTTGAATAACGTTTAGGCGATAATATAAATCTTGCCTGAACAAACCTGCGTCCATCATTTCAGCTAGATTTTTGTGAGTTGCACTGATAATGCGTACATCCACGGCTTCTTCATTGGTGCCGCCCACCATGCGCACTTTCTTCTCTTGAATCGCGCGTAATAGTTTTACCTGCATGGCAAGTGGTAAATCAGCCACTTCATCTAAAAATAAGGTGCCGCCATTCGCCGCTTGAAACATACCTTCTTTATCTTGGTTTGCGCCAGTAAAAGAACCTTTTTTATAGCCAAAAAATTCGCTTTCCATCAAGTTTTCTGGAATTGCCCCGCAGTTCACAGCAATAAAAGCGCCATCACCCCGAGAACTGTTCTTGTGTATGAGTTTAGCGGCAAGCTCTTTACCGCTTCCTGACTCGCCGCTAATGTAAACCGGCGCTTGACTACGCGCAAGCTTAGTAATCATTGCACGTACATGCACCATAGGTTCAGAGTCACCTATCATTTCAAGTGCATCGCCTTTACTGGTGTTGGCTTGCGAAGTAAGTTTAAGTGCGAATTCGATGACTGGGCGTAACTGCTTGAGTGAAATAGGCTTACTTAGATAATCAAAAGCACCTGCCTTAAGTGCTGATACCGCATTTTCAGCACTGGCATGAGCAGTGATGACGGCAACTGGTAAGCCTGGGTGAAATTCATTAATATAATTGACTAAATCTAAGCCAGTTCCGCCAGGCATTTGCATGTCAGTCAGGCACAGTGCGTATTGACGCTGTGTGAGTAAAGACTTGGCTTCCTGAATATTACTCGCGCTATAAGTATCAATATCCATGCGCTCTAGCGTCATTGTGAGTAATTCACGAATATCAGTTTCATCATCGACGATTAAGCAGGTAAGTTTTTGAGTCATGCGCTATTATGCCTTTTTTAGCTGCAAAATAAAGACACTGCCGTTAGCTAGTGCTTGGTATTTCAGTTTTGCGCCATTCGCTTCAGCTAACTCACGCGAAATATAAAGCCCTAGGCCGTTGCCAGTATTTTTAGTGGTATAAAAGGGTTCAAATAATCTAGACTGGTCTTGTTTGGCTACGCCCTCACCATCATCGATAATTTGAATGCTTAAACCTGATTTGCTGAATTCCGAACAAATGATTCTTAAGCTATCTGCTTGCTTCTGGCTATGCTCCCAGCCATTTTTACATAAGTTCCATAAAATTTGCGTCAGATGACGTTTGTCAAACGAGACGTTTTTTTGCGATAGATTATCTAACTGGAAATGTGTGCTTGGTACTTTCTCTACCGCACAAAATTGCGCATGAAAACTGCTCAGAAATTCGCTTATTTCAAAGTGTTCTTGCTGTGTGCGATCTCGCCTATTCAACTCAAGCACATCTTTGATAATTTGGTCGATACGTCCAATGTTATCAGCCACAATTTCTAGTAGTCGTTCAGTCGACTTGGAATTACTTTCATCTTCTTGAAGTAATTGGTTGGCATGACTAATTGCGCTTAATGGGTTGCGAATTTCATGTGCAATATTGGCGGTTAACCTGCCTAGCGCCGCCAGTTTAGCCTGTTGCGCTGCTGTTTGAATTTGGCTCAAATCTTGAATGAAGATTACGGCGCCGGCATTTCTGTCTGATAAAGGCGAATCTTCCTGTTGATTTATAGGCATAAACCTAAGCTTTAATTCACGGCTACTGATGGAAATATTTGAGTTGTTCTTTTCATCTGCACCCTTGACCCAATCATTAAACATAGTCGCAATTTCAGGTGCTTGCTTGGTTAGGGTGAAATTGGCTTCGTTATTTTGAGTTAAGGAAAGTAGTGCAGTAGCTTGTAGATTACTATGGCGAATATTTAATTTTTCATCTACCACAATGACGCCGTCTTGCATCTCTTGTGTGATGAGACCGTTTACTTGCGACAAGTTTTCAATATCAATACCGCGCGCAGAAGCCAGTGCTTCACTATGCTGCATACGTTTAGCTAAACTGTAAGCCAGCCAGGCTGTCGCAAAACAACTTAGGCTTAGCATCACTGGTTGCGTGTAGGTAGTTGGAGGTAAGTTTTCTAGGAGAATTCGGTAGCTTTGTTCAAGCAACAAGCCAATAGTAGCGATGGCTGCATAGAATAAAGACAACCGACCGTTGCTGACCAAACTAGCGATAACGATAATAATGACAAGTAATAACCCCAAGCCGCTGGTGATGCCGCCAGCAGCAAACATGAACAGAATAATAAAAACAATATCAGCCGTGATTTGAAGTGGCAGAGAAAGTCTATACACATCAGACTTTAGTGGGCTTATTAGCAAAACAAAAATGCTGAAGATTAAGTAAGCAATCGACAACTTGAATGTGAGTATGGCGTAGCCATTTTGCCATATGGAGTCCTTACCCAAGTAAAGGTAAGAAACAATAAAAACTAAACTTAAAACAAAGCGAAATATGTTGAGTATGTTGATTGCATGGCGCTGTAGCGATAGATCGATAGAGTCCGCAAGACTTTTTTTGACGTTAGAATTCAGCACTTCTGAATTTAATTCGTTAGGGTTCAATTTTAATGGTGACAATGATTGTGAGTTATTTAGGGAGGTGTGCTTTACTGCAATAAAAGTCACCGTTGACCAGAAACGCTTCTGATCTCGGTAAATGCACTGCACATGAAGCACATTGCACCATGTTTTCTATTTCCTGCTCTTTTGCAGGCGTATCTTTCTTAATGTTTTTATCGTCATTCTTTGTGCCAACGTTGCTGCGCTTAAAAGCAACGATCAGTAAGTAAATGATTACGCCTAAAAAAATCAGTCGCCACATAAGAATTTTGCACCTGTTGAATAATTGATATGATTGTAACCAAAGCTTGGTCTAGTTCAAAATGTAAACCTGATATACTTTCGTTAATGACTGCGTCAACAATTTATAATAAATCAATCCACCATAAGCGCAATGGCAACAACTAGAGAACTTTCAGATTTTCTTGCGTCGGTTGAACGTCGTGCTTTTAAGCAGACGGCTTATGCCGTGCGCGATGATCATGCCGCGCTAGACATTGTACAAGATGCGATGATGAAGCTTGCAGAAAAATATGGTGATAAGCCTGCAGCAGAACTGCCTATGCTGTTTCAGCGCATACTGCAAAATACCATGCGAGATTTCTGGCGCAGGCAAAAAGTTAGAAATTTATGGACTACTTTGTTATCTTCATTTGGTGGCGGCGAAGATGGTGAAGAGCGTGACCCATTAGAGACGATAGATGTAGAAGACGATACTGATGAACCGGCTGCACAGCTCGAACGCAGCCAGACCATCAAGCTAATTGAAGCTGCTTTAGAAAAACTACCCGCACGTCAACGAGAAGCCTTTGTGCTGCGTTACTGGGAAGAGATGGATGTTGCTGAAACGGCAAAAGTCATGGGTTGCTCAGACGGAAGCGTTAAAACGCACTGTTCTCGGGCAGTTCACTCATTGGCGATAGAATTGAAGAAACAAGGCCTAGAAAAATTAGGTCTATCAAGTTTAATGTTAACCAGCGAAGGCTCAAAAGGCTAGGAGGTGAGCTATGGATACTCAAAAAGATATGCAAAACAGTCAAGTAAATGAAAATCTAGTAGATGCTAATCTGGTGACAGATGAGCAGGTGGCTAAACTCGCGGCAAACCTGTTGAATGATAACGCCCAACATTTGAATGCCGTTACTTTGCAGCGTTTGTCAGAGGCACGCGGTTTAGCGCTCAGTAAACTAGAGGCCAGTCAAGGCGTCAATCAAAGTGGTCATGTGTTGCAATGGGTAGGGCATGGCTTTGGTGGCTATTTTGGGCAGCATCGTTTGATGTCTGCAGCAATTATTGTTGGTGCCATGTTGCTCACATTTTTTGTCGCACAAAAATTTAATGAAAATAATAATTTAGAAAATAGTGATGCATTTTTGTTGGCGTCTGAGTTGCCGCCAGAAGCATTTGCAGATAAGGGGTTTGATACATGGTTAGTTTCCAAGCGAGATTAAAACTCGCCGCAATATTTTCGGCTGTATTGTTAGTTACGGGGTTGATGTTTAACCAGGCGGCATTAGCCGATGATACTAACGTCACTTGGGCGCAATTGAATGATGGGCAGCGACAAATATTAAATCCTTTAGCGTCAGAGTGGGATACTTTACGTCCTTGGCAGCGCGAAAAAATGCTGGATATAGCCCATGATTATCCGAAAATGAGTCCGAGCAAGCAAGATTTAGTGAAAAAGCGACTCACCAATTGGAGTCGTATGACGCCATATGAACGCGAGAATGCAAGAAAAAGTCATCAGCAATTTCAGTCTTTACCCGCTGGAAAAAAAGATGAACTACGTCAGAAGTGGCAGGAGTATCAAAAACTGCCGGAGTCAGAAAGAGCTAGACTGCGTGCTGATTCACCAGATACCTACAAGGATGCAGATTTAAATTGATTGATAAGTTAGCTGAACTACCCATGCACAATGAGCAATTAACACTGACGACAGCCCCAAGTTTATTTAAGCTTGGGGCTTGTCTTATTTACGAGGCGCTAGTCGTGATTGCGCTATCGTTAGCGGTCACAACCATTTTTGTTTTATCGCTAGGTGAGGCAACAACAGGCATTAAACGATATTCGCTCCAGCTATTTTTATGGCTGACTGTGGGTGTATATTTCGTTTGGTGCTGGCAGAGAAAAGGTCAGACGCTTGCCATGCAAACCTGGCAGTTAAAGTTACTCAATCAAGAAGCGCAGTTGTTGCCATTAAAGGCGGCGATTTTTAGGTATATATTAGCTAGCTTAAGTTTGATGGTATTCGGTGTAGGTTTTCTGTGGGCGATTATCGATCGAGACAGATTGTTTTTACATGACAGACTGCTTAAAAATAAAATTATCTACGCTCCACGTAAAAGAGCATCGCCACACCCGCCATCAAAAACATAATAGTTGGCATAGTGGCGCTAAATAATGGCGGCCAATCATTGAGCAATCCTAAGTGTGCAAATACGCGATTGAGTATTTGATACATGACGCCCAGCATAATACCCACAAATATTTTGGTGCTAGCGCCCGCAGCACGTTGTTGCACAAAACCAAATGGCAACGCTAAAACCACCATGACCATACATGCTAAGGGGTAAATTACTTTGGCCCAAAGCGCCACTTCATAGCGCGTAGTTTTCTGTTTATTAATACTTAAGTGGTTGATATAAGTATATAAATTCCAGGCCGACATTTTCTCTGGCATGATGAGTAATACATTGAGCAACTCTGGGCGAATCAAAGACTGCCATGTAGCCTCTGCAGATTGATTCACTTTCACAGAATCTTTGTCAAAGTGGGTATCTGAAACACCTTTAAGTTTCCAAGACCCATGTTTAAATTCACCAGCTTTAGCGTCACGTGCAGTGATAAGTTTTGCATTTTTATCAAAGTCGAAGATGTGGATATTCAGTAATGTTGCATCTGGCAGCACTTCTTCAACGTTGATAAAACTATTGCCATCCTTGACCCAAAGACCAGACCTGAATTCTTGAGCAACAACTGAGTCGGTGGCTTTGATGCGCATGCGCTGCGCCATTTTTTCACTATATGGCGTGACAAGTTCACCTATTAAGAAAGTGGTGATGGTAAATATAGCGCCAATTTTTAGTAATAAAAGCGCAATATCAAAAATAGATAGCCCGCTCACTCTTAGTACCACCAACTCGGAATAGCGTGCGAATTGCCCGAGGCTGTACATACAACCTACCAGCACTGCGACTGGCATTACATCGTAAACATGGCCAGGTGCGCTGAGTAATACGAACAATAAAATTTTACTCAGGCCATAACTACCTTTGCCTAAAGCCTCTAACTCTTGAATCAAATCGAAGAAAGAGAACATGGCGATAAGTGCAAGCATCACCATGAGTACATTGCTAACAATCTCTTTAAGTAGATATTTATTTAGAATTTTCATATGAAATTTAGATCCCTATTTTAGGATCTATCGTTTAGCTTTCTTTGGCAGCGTTAACCATGAAGGCCGAGGAATGCTCGGTAAAATCGGCAACTGCAAAGCGCGCCTGTAAAACATATAAAAAACCAATACGCCGAACACTAAATGTATAGGCCATAGCCCTATGATTCCGCTGACTTTACCCTGTGCTACCCATGCCTGAATAATGTTGAGTAGATTGTTATAGATAATATAAATCACGATGGCCAGTGCAAAGTTTGCCGAGCGACCGGCGCGAGGATCTAAAGCGCTTAATGGGATGGCAAGCAGTGCGAGTATCAGCGCAGAAACAGGCATTGCAAGGCGCCATTGCAATTCAGCAATATTGTTATTGCTTTTATTCATGATTAAATCGCGACTGGAAATTGATTGTGTAGAAGGTGGCTCACGTTTTGCTTCGCCAGCTTCGACACGAATAGCGTACTTCTCAAATTCTGTTGTTGAGTATTCAGCAGTGCCGCGCGCACCTTCATAGCGGTGTCCATGTTCCATTAGCAAGAAATTATCGCCATTTTTTTCAACGAGTCGACTACCTTGTGCCGCGACAATAATGCCTAATTTTTGATGCTGTATCGATTGAACAAAGATGTTTTTAACAATATTACCCAGTTCATCAAAACTCTCTATAAAAAATACGCGATCCGCATGCGCAGATTCTTTAAACACACCAGGACTAATGGCGGCTAAGTCATCACGACTTTCAAGCTGTAAGCGGAAATCTTCTACTTTGTTGGTCGCCCATGGTGTTACGAATAAGCTTAAAAAGGCAATAATTACCACAATAGGAGTGGCAAATACTAGTATCGGGCGTATCCAACTGGTAATGCTAAGGCCCGCGCTAAACCAAATGACCATCTCGGAGTCTCTATACCAGCGAGATAGCGTCAGTAGTATCGCTAAGAATAGACTCAGCGATAACAATAAAGGCATGAAACGAATGATGTTGAAGCCCAGTATGGTGGTGATGGCATCGTTAGGCAATACACCTTTTGCTGCCAGTTGAACCAAGTAGCCCGCGCGCTGGGCGATGACAATCCCTATTAAAATAAGAAAAGTACCACTGGCTGTAGCGATTAGTTCGTGTAAGAGTGAACGCCTAAAAAGCATATGATTTATTGGTAACTATATATTTACAACTATGAATTGCGCGTAAAACACGCGATAATTTAACTTAATAATATAAAAAGGGTGAGGCGATGAAATCCAGCACTATAGAATTTAGCATAAAAAATGACAATCCGCTAAAGCTGCAGAGCGATTGTGTGATTATAGGCGTTTATGAAGATAAAAAACTGTCAGATGCTGCTCAATCTATCGATACAGCATCCGCTGGTTACCTGTCAAATATCCTAAAACGTGGTGATTTTGATGGTAAAGCTGACACTATTTTAATATTGCATAACGTGCCGGGCACCGCCAGTGAGCGCGTTTTATTGGTTGGCTTAGGCAAAGAGTCTGATTTCGCTGAAAAACAATATTGCAAAGCGGCGCGTGCTTCAATGAAGGCTTTAGCCAATGGTGGCGCGAGTAAAGCCACTACCTTCTTGGTAGAGTTGCCAGTAAAACAATTAACGACTAAACAAAAAACTGCGCTTTTGGTTGAAGTAAGCCTTGATGCCACTTATAAGTTCGCTGCGATTAAGAAGAAAAAAGAAGAAGCTAAAAAAGGTTTAGCTACGCTAAGTATCAATGTAGCTGCTGATGATGTAAAAGAAGCTAAAGCTGGTCTAGCCGATGGCTTGGCATTAGCTTCAGGAGTGAGCTTTGCAAAAGATTTGGGCAACTTACCACCAAATGTTTGTACACCAAGCTACTTGGCTGAGCAAGCACAGTCATTGGGTAAGAAGCATGATTTCAAGGTTAAGGTTTTAGAGCGCGAAGAACTTGAAAAATTAGGCATGGGTTCATTTTTAGCGGTATCCCAAGGCAGTGAAGAGCCACCTAAATTTATTATCATGCAGCACTTAAAAGGTAAGAAAGACCAAAAGCCAGTTGTGCTAGTGGGCAAAGGTATTACCTTTGATACTGGCGGTATTTCATTGAAACCCGGTTCAGAAATGGACGAGATGAAATACGATATGTGCGGCGCTGCAAGTGTACTGGGTACATTCAAAACCATTGCGGAAATGGACTTGCCCTTAAATGTAATTGGCGTGATTCCTACCTGTGAAAATATGCCAGATGGCCGCGCAACAAGACCTGGCGATGTACTAACCAGCATGTCTGGGCTCACCATCGAAGTATTAAATACCGACGCTGAAGGCCGTTTGATTTTATGTGATGCGCTGACCTACGCCGAACGTTTTGAACCAAGTGCCGTGATTGATATTGCAACCTTGACAGGCGCTTGTGTGATTGCCTTGGGTCATCACGCAAGTGGCTTGTTCAGCAATAACGACGATTTAGCTAATGAGTTATTGCAAGCAGGTGAAACTGCGCTAGATCGCGCATGGCGCATGCCGATGTGGGATGACTATCAACCATTGCTTGATAGTAATTTTGCTGATATGGCCAATATTGGCGGTCGTGCAGCTGGCAGTATCACCGCGGCTTGTTTCTTATCAAGGTTTGCTAAGAAATATGATTGGGCACACTTGGATATTGCTGGCACTGCTTGGAAGTCAGGCAAAGAAAAAGGAGGTACTGGACGTCCAGTACCGCTATTAACTGCATTTTTAGTGAATAGAGCTAACAGCTCGAAAAAATAGTACGCGCTATGACTCGTGTTGAATTCTATTTTAATGTGCCTGATAAGTTTGCAAAAGCTGTAGAGCTCTGCGAAAAAGCGCTTGCCAAAGGTCGCCAGCTTACGATTTACACACAAAACGATGCTATGAGTAGTGATATGCAAAATTTACTATGGGCACATTCAGCCAGCAGTTTTTTGGCAAATAGCAATGTTAATGAAGTCCATAGTCAATTTTCGCCTATCGTTATAGATGCTCAAGGTGAAAACTTATTGCAAGACGATGTGTTAATTAATCTGCAAACGGCGCAACCGCTTTTTTTTAGTAGATTCAGGTACTTGGTCGAATTGGTCGGTAGCGACGAGGCTGATAAAGCTGCTGCAAGAGCGCGGTTTAGATTTTATAAAGATCGTGGCTATGATATAAAATCGACGGATGCTGCAGTTGTTTAAGTCGTAGCTTCGTTACCAGTTGATGGGTGTTCAATCTAATTTTCATTAGGCTTAAATTATGCAAGAAGAAGATATTCCCTTATTAACAGAAGTGCACGTCAAATCTGCACAATCTATTAAATCGATCAATATCACTGCAGACTTGATTGCAGAACTGACTGCTCAAATTAGGCCGCAATTAAAGCTTCAACTTGAGGAAGAGATTGAAAATGCCGTGATACAGAAGTTTAAAAAGCGCATGCATGATGATTTGTTGAATGAGTCTGCTGAGATACAAAAAGCGAGTCACAGCTTTCTAGCTGATGCACTAAAAGAACAATATGAACTTCAATCGCAGCAGCTAAACGACAAATCTAATGCGATTGAAGAGTTGGCAAGCACTAGATTGATACAGCATATCAACGAAGAACTCAACACCTCGCAACAGGCTAGCCATGCCAGTTTGATGGAAACGATCCATACAGCCATTGTTCAGGCACAACAGACTTCGGTAGAGCAAATTAAAGATTCGGTAGCGCAGGAAGTCAGCCATGCAGTTGCAAATGCTCAGCAGTTAGTCATGGAGAATAGTGTAGTCTACGTCGATAAAGTGAGAGCAGACTTAGCCACAGAAATTCCTAAAATGATGCATGCAAATGCGGATATTATTAAAGCCGATTTAGCCAATATCCTAAGTGAAATGCAGGTTAGGGGATTAGATGAAGTGCAAGCCAAGCTTAGCCAAGCAATTCCCTTGATGGAGCAAGCAGCCACTAAGCAGTTTGAAACCAATTTAGCCAATTTAGAAAGTAATGCACTCGAAAGTGCGACTCAGGTTTTACAGGCGAGTGCTAACTTAGCAAAAACTGACTTAGAAAGCGCTTTAGTTCAAATGCATGAAGATGGCATGGCCGAGGTGCAGGCTAAGCTTGCCGCCGCATTACCAGTCATGGAGCAGGTGCTGACGAATCAAGTGCAAGAAACTTTAAAAACGTTGGAAGCAGCAACGATTGAAAATGCGGCTCAAGCAGCGGCTAGTGTAAAGTCTGATTTAGATAACGCTTTAATGCAAATGGAGGCGCAGGGCATTGCTGAAGTGCAAGCTAAACTCATCGGTGCGTTGCCTATGTTGCAAGACTCGTTAACGGAAAAATTGCAGATTACTTTATCTGCGCTAGAAACCAAAACAGTTGAGGATGCCAGCCATGCATTGCAAGATAAAATAACACGCCTGCACGAAGATATTTTAACTGATCACCAGAATAATCTGGCGCGTGAGCTGTCTACAATTTACCAGGGTCTGACTGCGCAATCTCATACTGAGTTGACGATTTATTTAGACGCATTGCAACTGAAGTCTAAACAGCAGTTGGATAAAGAAGTCAGCGAAGCTTTCCCGACCTTGTATCAAGGTTTAGCTAATGAGCTAACTATGAGCTTGAAACAAGATTTTGTGGGAATGGCAGATGCCAGCAAGCAAGATTTCAAGCAAACACTGAATGCGGAACTGCCTGAAGTCGAGCAGGCATTAGCCAATAAAGTTCAGGAAATACTGAGTGTTGAAGTGCCAAGAATAGAGCAGCAGGTCAGCGCAAACATTAAGACTGAAATAGAAAAGCTATTAGATTCCGTGCGGTTGATTTTTAGTAAGTAGACTTTGATTGATGAGTAGTATCAATCAAAGTCATTAGGCAACGCCGTCAAGAAAAGCTTGGTATGCTTCTGCAGATAGCAGTGTTTTGCTCACATCATCGTCACTCGGTTTATATTTAAATATCCATGCTTGATATGGCTTTTCGTTAATTAATTCAGGTGAGTTTATCAACTCCTGATTGATTTCAATCACTTCACCATCAACTAAAGCATGCAAATCAGAACCTGTTTTTACTGATTCGACCAGCCCGCAAGGTTGCCCAGCTACAAGCTTTGTGCCAACTGCAGGTGCTTCAATAAACACAATATCTCCCAGCAAATCTTGCGCATAGTCTGTAATACCAGCCTCCCATACGCCGTTAGCTGATACTTTAGTCCATAAATGTTCGTTGCTGTATAGAATAGTCTTTGGAATTTGCATTTTGCTTACTTTAAAAGTGATGGCTTAATTGATGAATAAGCCTGTGATTATATTGCTAATAATCGAATTGATAAAATAAAATTAATAGATAATGAATTGTTGAATAAGAGTAATATTAAAGATAAACATTTTTAATGACAAAGCTAAAGTTTTTATATAGAATTATCTCGTAACTCTATGACGTAAAAGAAACTAATTTATTTATGCGCAAACTTATATTACTTTATGCTGCCTTAACGTTAAGCTTGTCGCCCACGCTTTCGTACGCGGCTGCAAAAAAAACGCATAAGCATGTGGTATCTCATATCAGATATCAAAAAAACAAGGTCGCTAACTATGACCTTGCGAAATACAAGCTGAATAGAAATGTGGCTGGCGTAAAAAAATCAAAAGTACATGTTCAGAAAGTGAGCATGGCGGTGCCACGTGCTTACGACGGAAGTGGTCCACTAGAGTTAGCTTCATCTAAAGCCTTAGTGATTAACCAACTTACGGGTGAAATTATCTACGCAAAAAATACCAATCAATCCACGCCTATTGCCTCTGTCACTAAGTTGATGACGGCAATGGTGATGCTAGATGCACATTTGCCGATGGATGATTTACTGTTTATCGGCGATGAAGATGTAGATTATCTAAAACGCACACATTCTAGATTGAACGTAGGTACACAACTTACGCGAGGTGAGCTTTTACAGCTTGCACTGATGTCATCAGAGAATCGTGCAGCTTCTGCTCTAGCACGTAATTACCCAGGCGGTATTGGTGTATTTATGGCTGCAATGAATCGTAAAGCCGAAGTGTTGGGTATGAAATCTACACATTTCTATGATGCTACAGGTTTAGATAGTAATAATGTTTCTACCGCAGAAGACTTAGTGAAAATGGTGAATGCTGCATATCATTACCCTGAAATTCGTCAAGTAACTACAACTGCTTCACAAGAAATCACATTGTATGGTCGTGAAAATCCAATTAACTTTGTAAATACAAACTCGTTAGTACGCGGTAGTGATTGGGTAATTGGTTTATCTAAAACTGGCTTTATCAATGAAGCAGGGCGCTGTTTGGTGATGCAAGCTGAAATCTCTGGTCAGCCTATGATTATTGTTTTGCTGGATTCAGCAGGCAAGCAGTCACGTATTGGTGATGCTAATAGAATTCGTAAATGGATAGAATATAACGATACTGCCTCATTGGGCGAGAATGTCAGCGGTTAAACAAGTAATAGCGGCAATAAAAAAGCGGCTTAGAGGCCGCTTTTTTATTGCCGTAAATTAATTAACTCTTGGACTGTTGAACCTAAGTTTATTTAGCCTTTGATTACTGAGCTACGGCTTTCTTAGGAGCGGCTTTTTTAGCAGCAGGTTTCTTCGCGGCAGTCTTAGTTGCCGCTGGTTTTTTAGCCGTCGCTTTAGCGGTGGTGGCTTTTTTGGCTGGTGCTTTTTTCACAACTGGTTTTTTTGTAGTTGTCTTTTTAGCTGGCGCTTCTTTTTGCGCTTTAGCCATTAACAATTCCAAAGCTTCATCCAACGTCAGTGATTCAGGTTCCACGCTTTTTGGTAGCGTTGCACGAATTTTGCCGTGTTGCACATAAGGACCATAGCGACCTGCAAACACTTCTATTTGGCCATCTTCAGTCGGGTGGTTACCTAATGTGGCTAATGGCGCAGGGCCTGTGTGAGCAGCTGCTAATAAAGCAACCGCGCCATCTAAATCAATGGTAAATACGCTATCAGTTTTCGGGATCGATTTAAATTTGGCATCGTGATTCACGTAAGGACCAAAACGACCAATATTAGCGACGATTTTTTTATTTGTGACTGGGTGTAAACCGAGGTCACGCGGTAAAGATAGCACCATTTTTGCGGTTTCTAAATTCATATCCGCCAATGAAATTTCTTTAGGTACGCTGACACGTTTTGGTTTTTTCTTGTCACCTTCAACGGCTAAGCCCAGTTGTAAATAAGGGCCGTATGGACCATTCATTAGCATGATTTCTTTGCCAGATTCGTCATCGTTACCAATGATGATTGGATCGCTACCAACTTGTGCTGCGCCATTTAAGCTACGTTTGTAATCACATTTAGGTTCGTCGTTATAGCCTGTACAACCGATAAATGTGCCAAAACGGCTGAGTTGTTTTTGTAGCGGCTTGCCACATTTAGGACAAGCTTCATCAATCAACTCATTACCAGGGCGCTCTACATCTGCTTTGCTGAGTAGTTGTTGGTTGAAACCTTGCCAAAATTCCGCCATGAGCGGTAACCACTCACGCTCTCCCTCGGCAACGCTGTCAAGCGCATCTTCGAGGTTAGCGGTAAAGCCGTAATCTACATATTTAGTGAAATGTTCCGTGAGAAACTTATTCACCACACGTCCCACATCAGTCGGCGTAAAGCGTTTTTTGTCTAACAATACATATTCACGGTCTTGCAGCGTACTGATGATGCTGGCGTAAGTTGAAGGACGGCCAATACCATACTCTTCTAAAATCTTGACCAAGCTAGCCTCACCATAACGTGGTGGTGGTTCTGTAAAGTGTTGGTCACCGTAAATTTTTTCAACAGTCAGTACTTCGCCAGTTTCAAGATGTGGAAGTTTGCTTTCGCCTTCTTCTTCTTCCTCATCATCTGTACCTTCCATGTATACGGCAATAAAGCCTGGGAATACTAAAGTTTGACCAGAAGCACGGAATAAGTTGGCATCAGAACCTACGCTTAAATCTACGCTAACTGCATCAAATTTAGCTGGCGCCATTTGGCAAGCCAAGGCGCGCTTCCAAATCATTTCATACAGTTTAAATTGCTCGTCCGTTAAATATTGGCGAACGCTAGCAGGTGTGCGGCTGATGTCAGTTGGACGAATTGCCTCATGTGCTTCTTGCGCACTTTTTGATTTGGTTTTGTATTGGATGGCAGTTTTCGGCAAATATTCGGCATCAAAATTCTTTTTCACGTAATCACGAATCTGCGCAATTGCTTCAGCCGCAATGCTGAATGAGTCGGTACGCATGTAAGTAATCAAACCCACTGTCCCGCTGCCTACGTCCATACCTTCATAAAGCTGCTGCGCAACACGCATCGCGCGCGAAGTCGTAAAACCTAATTTACGCACGGCTTCTTGTTGCAGCGTAGATGTTGTGAATGGAGCAGCTGGGCTGCGGCTACGTTGTTTTTTCTCAACGCGTGAAACCGTCGTTTTACCTGCGCTTGCGAGTAATAATTTGCCAACAATGTCAGATTGTTGATCATGATTGATGACCGTGAATTGCTCAACTTTTTGATTATTGAGCTGTATTAATTTTGCGGTAAAGCCGTGACTATGTTTTAAAGCATCTAAATGAATAGACCAGTATTCTTGTGATTTAAACGCTTCGATTTCAAGTTCACGCTCAACAATTAAGCGTAGCGCTGGGCTTTGCACGCGCCCTGCAGATAGGCCCCGGCGGATTTTCTTCCACAATAAGGGTGATAGATTAAAACCTACCAAGTAATCTAAAGCGCGGCGTGCTTGTTGTGCATTCACCATAGGCATGGAAATATCGCGCGGCTCGGCAATCGCGTGTTCAACTGCACTTTTGGTGATTTCATGAAACACGACACGTTTCATGACTTTATTTTTAAGTAAGTTCTTAGACTTTAAAATCTCGGCAATATGCCAAGAAATCGCTTCACCTTCGCGGTCCGGATCGGTTGCGAGATAGATGCTATCAGCACTTTTTACAGCCTTGGCAATCGCGTCAACATGTTTGCTGTTACGCTCAATGATGTCGTATTTCATGGCGAAGTCATTGGCGGTATCCACCGCACCATTTTTAGGAATCAAGTCACGTACGTGTCCGTAAGAGGCAAGCACTTCAAAGTCGCTGCCAAGATATTTCTTGAGCGTTTTTGCTTTAGAAGGAGATTCAACAATTAACAGTTTGGACATGCATGCCTAGGAGAATGAGTGATTAAATGGGCTGAATTATAGAATTGCTAAGCTAATAACTCGGATAATAGCAAGGTAAATGGCTATAAGACAACAACTTACCGCACATACTACGCAAATTTATCGAATAATATGTAACATTATGTGTTTCGAATAAATTCGATTCGTGTGCCATCAGTGCTGTTTAAGCTTAGCGCTTCACTTTCTTTAGCGATGTCGCCGAAAAGCGGATCTTCATCTTCTGGCTTGGCTTGGCTCAGGCCTTTAAAGTCATATAAATTAAAATCTGCTAGGTGTGAAGGCTCTACGTTGCCAATCGCGCGGAAGATATTGTTGATACGACCTGGTTGTTCGCGCTCCCAAGCTTGCAGCATATCTTTTACTTTTTGACGTTGTAGATTTTCTTGGCTACCGCATAAATCGCATGGAATGATAGGGAACTCCATTTGGCGCGCGTAGCTGGCAATGTCTTTTTCGCTGCAATAAGCAAGTGGGCGAATGACGATATTTTGTTTATCATTGGTTGAAAGCTTAGGCGGCATGGCTTTTAACTTCGCACCAAAGAACATATTAAGGAACAGTGTTTCTACAATGTCATCACGGTGGTGTCCAAGTGCAATTTTATTGGCACCTAGTTTTTTTGCCGTGGTGTAAATAATGCCGCGACGCAAACGTGAACATAAACTACAAGTCGTTGCGCCTTCTGGAATCTTCTCTTTTACAATCGAATAGGTATCAGCCTCTACAATGCGGTAATCGATGCCTAACTTCTCAAAGTAAGCTGGCAAAATGTCAGCAGGGAAGCCAGGCTGCTTTTGATCCAGGTTCATGGCAATGAGTTTGAAATTAATCGGCGCACGCTCTTGCAGCGCTAACAGTATCATCAACATGGCATGAGAATCCTTACCGCCGCTCATGCACACCAGCACAGTATCGCCTTCTTCAATCATGTTGTAATCGCCAATAGCTTTGCCCGTGGCGCTAATCAGGCTATTGCGTAGCTTGATGAAGTTATTGGAATGGTTTGCTGGTAAATGGTTAATCATAGGTTGTTTAGTTTACTTAGTTTGCTTTGTTCAATATGTTTTTAAAGATTTAGAGAGCGTCCGCCATCCACAGCCAGCACATGGCCGGTAATAAAAGGCGCGTCTGTGACCAAAAACTTCACTGCTTTTGCTACGTCTTCTGCTTCGCCCACACGTTTAAGCAAGGTTTGGTTGATAACGCGTTGACGATAAACTTCATCAAATTGCGGGTTATTTTCAGGCCATTGTACAGGACCAGGCGCAACTGCATTGACGCGTACTTCAGGGCTTAATTCATGGGCTAAGGATTTGGTTAGTGTGACTAAGCCAGCCTTTGCCACACTGTAAACGATATAGCCTTTTTTCGGGCGCTCTACGTGCATATCGGTAATGTTGACGATACAGCCATGGTTTTTACGTAGTTCGGGCGCAGCTGCTTGCGATAAAAACAGCGGTGCTTTTAAATTACTACCCATTAGGTCTTGCCACTTAGTTTCATCAATCTCGCCAATTTCGGTGGGATAGTAAGTGGACGCGTTATTGATGAGTACATCTAAGCGCCCAAAGTGGCTAATGGTTTCGCTAATTAAATTAGGTAAGCTGGCGATATTCAATAAGTCGCCTTGAATAATCGCTACAGAATTTGGGCGTTGTAAGCTCAACTCAGCTTGCAAGGCGCGCGCTTCTTTAATCGAGCTTTTGTAATGAATCATCAAGTTAAAGCCTTCCGCATGCAGGCTACGACATATCGCCGCGCCTACGCGTTTTGCCCCGCCAGTAATGAGCACCACTTTATTTATATGTTTTGTAACCACGCATTAATCCAATCTTAATTGTTAGCCATTATAATCTAAGTCTATGAATACATTGCCTACAGCTTCAGTCGAAGCCCAAAAACATAGTCAGCAACTTATTACGCTGATTCAAAAGACCATCAATGCACAAAAAGGTTGGATAAGTTTTTCGGAATTTATGCATTTGACACTTTATGCGCCAGGCTTGGGTTATTACAGCGCAGGTAGCCAGAAGTTTGGCGATAGTAAAACTGGTGGTGGAGACTTTGTAACTGCGCCACAAATATCACCCTTGTTTGCGCAAACAGTTTCTAATCAAGTAGCGCAGGTGCTCAATATAACGCACGGCAATATTCTGGAATTAGGCGCGGGTACAGGAAAATTAGCCGCTGATATTTTGCTAACTTTGGCGGAGTTGGATTCAGTTCCAGCTAAATATTTTATCTTAGAAGTAAGTGACCACTTGCGCCAAGTTCAGCTAGAAACAATGCGGAATAAGCTACCGCAACATTTAGTAGAGTGCGTGGAATGGTTAACGGAATTACCTTCAGGCTTTAACGGCGTGATTATAGGTAACGAAGTGCTAGATGCTATTCCAGTGCATATGGTGAACGTTAAAAATGATGGCATATATGAACGCGGTATAGTTATTGAGGGTGGCGAATTCGTCTGGCAAGATAAGGTTTTGAGTGAGCCAAGTTTATTGGATGCTATCAGCAAGCTCAATTTGCCAGAAGGCTACGTGACAGAGGTCTGCCCAGCAGCCAGTGGCTTGATTACTAGCCTTGCGCATAGCCTGCAACAAGGCATCATTTTGATGATTGATTATGGATTCGCTGCTCGTGAGTATTATCATCCGCAGCGCAATCAAGGCACGCTCATGTGCCATTATCAGCACTATGCGCATAGTGATCCTTTAATTAATGCAGGTTTACAAGACATCACGGCGCATGTGGATTTCACCGGTATTGCCCATGCAGGTGTGAATCATGGCTTAACGTTGAGTGGCTTTTGCAGCCAGGCGCAGTTCTTAATGAACTGCGGTATCTTAGAGTGGATGTCGCAAGTGTCACCGGATGACATGGCACGCTATGCGCCACTTGCAGCCGCTGCACAAAAATTACTATCTCCCGCAGAAATGGGCGATTTATTTAAGGTAATAGCCTTTAGTAAAAATATTGACGAACCCTTAATAGGTTTTGTTTCAGGTGATAAATCTCATACACTTTAATGAATGAGCATTGATATAATGCGCACTATGACAAAATTAAACCAACCTGAAGAATCTCCAGTTTTAGATGCTGCTGTAGTTGCAGATAAAGAGGCCTTAAAAGGCCGTCGAATACGCAGCTTTGTGTTGCGTCAAGGTCGCGTCACCAAAGGGCAGGCACACGCTTTAGAAGTTGGCCGACCCAAATTCGGCATTGATTATTCACCAGAAATCATCGATTTAAACGCAAAATTTAATCGCGCTGACAGTAAAAAAATCTTAGAAATCGGCTTTGGCATGGGTGAAACCACCGCAAAGATTGCACAAACTTTACCTGAGTGTGATTTTCTTGCTGCTGAAGTACATACGCCCGGAGTTGGCGCCCTGCTTAAGTTAATTGAAGAGTCAGCGCTTACTAACATTCGCATTATTCAGCATGATGTAGTGGATGTACTGCAAAATATGTTGGCTGATGCCAGCTTAGACGGCGTACATATTTTCTTCCCCGATCCTTGGCATAAAGCACGTCACCACAAACGCCGTTTGATTCAAGCAGGGTTTGTTAAGTTACTCTGTAGTAAGCTTAAAGTAGGCGGTTATTTACATGTAGCAACCGATTGGCAAGAATACGCGGAGTGGGTGTTAGACGTATTAAACGCAGAACCACAATTACAAAACACTGCAGAAAGCTATGCCGAAAAACCTAGTTATAGGCCACTCACTAAGTTTGAAAACCGTGGCATAAAACTAGGGCACGGCGTGTGGGATATGGTCTTTAAGCGTCAGTAAAACCCACTGACTTGAGTTTTTTAGTCTCGATAACGTTTCGCGTTATCGAGGTGTACATAAGTTAAACAACTTATTCTGGCTCTTTATCATCTACAAGGTTAAACGACTTACGCACCAAATCCTCCGGCGTTTCCGCAAACAGCCACTTGCCAATCACGGCTTCCGCTTCTTCGACACCTTGTTTTTTCAGGCTAGAGAATAACTGAATCGTGCATTCGCTATGATAATGATTGCCCCATGTTTCGATCAGTTCTTTGCGCACTCTGTTGAGCGTAAGCGAGGCTTCACCGCGCGATAATTTGTCGGATTTGGTTAATAATACATGCACTGGTTTGCCGCTCGGACAAAACCAATTCAACATTTGGCGGTCTAGAGGAGTCAGCGGATGGCGGCTATCCATCACCAACACTAAGCCACCTAAACTTGAGCGTTCGCCTAAATAGCGAGCCAGTACGTTTTGCCAGTGCGCACGCATCGCTTCTGGTACTTTGGCATAACCGTAACCTGGTAAGTCGACCAAATGTCTGTCATTGCCTAAAGTGAAAAAGTTAATGAGCTGTGTACGACCAGGTTGCTTGCTGACAAAAGCCAAGCGATTGTGATTGGCAAGTGTATTAAGCGCGCTTGATTTACCTGCATTTGAGCGGCCTGCAAAAGCGACTTCAATACCACTGGCTGGCGGCAGATCGCGTAAATGATGTGCTGATATAAAAAAGGCAGCATTTTGAAACAAGGGCATGAAAATCCAATTCTTTTGGGTAAAACTTAAACGTCATTTTCGTAAATACAGCACTGCTTATATCTCGTTATTTGGTGCTAAGCGAGGATAAGCTAAATGTTATATTGAGCGACGTGATAAACAATAGTGAAAAATGCTATCACGAATAGGTGATTTTCGCTAAAATAGCGCGTTAATTGATTGAATAATTTAGATTAGTCGCAGACGTTCACTGGAAATCTGAGCGACATGCAGTAAGTTTTGCGTAAGTATTTTTGATAATTGGGAGCGGTAATGCAATTTCGTCATCTTTTAAGCTTAAATTCAGTAAGAGTTAATTTAACTGGTTTAATGGTAAGTGCTTTATTTAGTTTGTCTGCACATGCTGCAGCCACCGCAGAAAAGCCAGCTGAAGCTGCGCCAACGCCCACTAAAACTGCTGAACAGATTGTTGGCGCTGTGTGTTCTGCTTGTCATGGCACTGATGGCAATAGCGTCATTACCGCAAACCCGAAATTGGCAGGTCAGCATCCTGAGTACTTGGTTAAACAATTAACGGAATTTAAATCAGGTAAGCGCGCTAATGCGGTGATGTCTGGCATGGCATCGGCATTGAGTGACGAGGATATGAAGAATCTGGCAGCTTATTTTTCAAATCAGAAACTTAAGTTAGCAGCGGCTAAATCTAACGGCGCTGGTTCATTAGGTGAGAAAATCTATCGTGGCGGTATTGCAGCAACTGGCGTGCCAGCTTGTGCTGCGTGTCATGGCGCAACTGGTTCAGGTCTACCTAAGCAATTTCCACGATTAGGTGGCCAACATACCGATTACGTATTAACGCAATTAAGAACTTTCAGAACAGGTGAGCGTGCGAATGCGCCTATGATGATGACTATTGCTACAAAAATGACAGATGCAGAAATGGCTGCAGTGGCTGATTATGTTCAAGGTTTACGTTAGTTGATCATATTATCTCCCCAAGCGGGGAGGAGTTAGGAAAGGGTTCATCAGTGTGATGAGCCATTTTTTACTTACATCTCAACCTCTTTAGCTGGAAGCGTTTTATCTTCTTCCACCATTTCTAATCTAAAACGTACTTCCCCATTCTGATTATCCACAAGGCTTAGTTCGTACCCCGCATTTCTTGCCTGCTGTGCGGCATGAAATAGTCCAACGCCTAGGCCATTTTTTGAGCTTATATGTGACTTAAATAAACGTTCAACAACATTCTTAGGCACCGCAGAGCCTGTATCTGTCACCTCTAAACAAAAATGGGCGCTAGGCATCAAGCTGACTTTGATGATTGTATTTGCCTCTAGTTTAGCCTTCTCTAAAGCATTATGCAGTAGGTTGTCCACTACGCTATCCAATACATCGGGGTCAATGTCGGTCTTAGGCATATTAATCGGCGCTTCAAACGATATTTGCAGATTATTATTGAGCTGTTTAAAACCTTTCCACCAATTAGCCACTTTTTCTTGGCTCTTTTTCTCGGTACTTGGGCGTTCAAGCTTGGTCAATGTACTTGCCAAGCGCTGGTTTAATCGCGGTATTTGTTTTTTTACCAATTCGATTAGTCTTGCGTCATCGCTGCCATCATCACTGCTTTGTTCTGCCGCTGTTGATAAGGTACCCATGGATTGCAGTATGTTCTTAATATCATGCGTCAAGCGGGAACCAGTTTCATACAGAGACTGCATGTAAGTGTTTTGTACAATCATTTCTTCACGACGTTTCGCCTCATAAAATTCGCCTAAAATTTGTGTGAGTAACTGCACGTGCAGATACATAGCCGGGCTAAACTGCCAGCGTGAATAAAGCGTTAAATGTAGCTGATGAAAAGTAAATGTAGAAATAAACGGCGTAGGTTCTCCAATTTGCTCTTTCGAGCCTTCCGCTTCCCACATTAAGCCGCTTACCCAGTTAAGTTCAACCAGCTCGCGCATAGCCGCTTGCAAAAACTTCTCGGCAGTGGATTCATATTCGGCATATTTTGCAATTTGCCTTATCCAATGCTCAAACGGCAGGCCAATGCTGAGTAAGTAACGTGACATTAGCAGCTCTAAACCTGAGAAAGAAGAGCTTGGATTCCATAACCAGCTTAAAACAACCAGAGTGGCAGCTAAGCCCATAACCACTACAATCAGTAGTTTAATGTAATGAATTTTCCAAATAACTCCAATCGCAAAGCTGCCGAGTATGACGATGGAGGAAAGTAAAAAGATCAATAAAGTATAAAAGAAGTCAATATTGGCAGATTGCGCCTTGGATTTATGTTTGCCTGATAAGAATAAAATCGCCAGCGGCAGTAGTGGCAAAAAATAGGTAAGCATGAAGGCCGCGGCAGCTAAATCATCATTAGATTTAAGCAGTTTAGGCACTACCCACAATAGTAAAATGGCAAGTAAGTAGGTCGATGCCAATATATTAGGCAGCCTATCGCGCGAAGTTTCTTCTGAAAAAATGCGCCCGCCGATTAACGCAAATAAACTGGCTATCCAAAAAGCAATCACCCACCAGTTGATGAAAAGCATACCTACCGCAGCGCCAATAACAATCAGAAAAGTGGCCTGCCATGATAGAGTTTTGCTTTGCCGCATCACTGGCTGCCACATTAAAAAGCAGCCGTAATGGCATAGAAATAGCGCTCTATGCAGGTCGACAGAGTCTCCCCAAATTAACAAGGCATGTAATGATAGGATCATTAAAGCCATTAATCGGTCAGAGTCGTTAAATAGTTGGAGAGCTAATTTGAGGCCTGGTCTGAGTGATATTTGCATATAATGGCTCAATGATTGATTGAAATTATCCAGCTGGCTGATATTGTATGCCGATTTTTAGTAATTTAATCATACTAAAAAGCGTTAAAAACTGGACACACTTGTTAGATTCTCGACGGCTGATCGATGATTTTTCAACAAAATGTGACTAAAATTAACCAAAATACTAGTAAAATAAGCTAAATGTGGTTGGTATGATATTTGCATGTATATGGCTGAGAGATGAGCATTTTATTTGAGTTAGAATGACTTATATAACTTTAATAGTTCGGGGAACTAAATGAAAAAACAAGCAGGTTTTACTTTAATTGAGCTGGCGATTGTACTTGTGATCATCGGCTTACTGCTGGGCGGTGTATTAAAAGGTCAAGAATTGATTAATAGTGCCAAGGTTAAGAATTTAGCAGCAGACTTTAGAAATGTCCCAGTTTACATTTATGGATATCAAGATAAATTTAAAGCTATGCCTGGTGATGATAAGGCAGCACAAACTCATTTAGGGGCGGCCGCAACGAATGCGGGTTCAACTGGTGCGAATGGAGTTATCGATGGGGTTTGGGATTCACAAACAGGCTCTGATGATTCTATTTTATTTTGGCAGCATGTTCGCATGGCTAACTTGGCACCGGGACCTACTGTGATCCCAGCTGGTAGTGATATGACCGGGTTTGTGCCAACAAACTCTAATGGTGGAAGAATCGGTGTGTCAAGTAAGGCGCCTATATTATCGATGCCAGGAACATATTTCATGTGTTCTTCAGGAATAGATGCAAAATATGCATTGCAAATTGACACTACTATAGATGATGGTAACACGACTACAGGATCTATTCGAGCAACGCCAACGATTGCAGCACCAAGTGCTGCAACGGCGCCAGCATCAGCGCTTATAGATGTAACTACTACTGGTGCATTCACGGTATGTGAAGCCTTTTAGAGATTTCACATATATTAAAGCCCGCCTCGGTGGGCTTTTTTATTGCCTAAATTCACCTTATACAAATCACAAGTAAATTTAACTGCTTACTTACGCGCCAAATTGTTTTAGAATGGTGGCTTCGAAAAAAATCCAACAAAAATAGACGTACAATTTAGCTGCAAATGACCAATAATATCGTAGAAATTGATAATCTTTCCTTTGGGTACAAAGAGCGATTGCTGCATAAAGGCATCAATATGGTGTTCCCACGCGGTAAGGTTGTGGCGATTATGGGCGGCAGCGGCAGCGGTAAAACTACTTTATTACGTTTGATTGGCGGCCAAATCAAGCCTTCAAAAGGTGAAGTGCGCGTTCATGGTGACGTGGTTCACAAGCAAGACCGTGACGGAATATTTAAATTGCGCCGTAAAATGGGCATGTTGTTTCAACAGGGTGCGTTGTTCACTGATTTATCCGTGTATGAAAATGTTGCGTTCCCTATGCGCGAATTAACAGATTTGCCAGATTCTATGATTCACGATTTGGTATTGATGAAGCTTAATGCCGTGGGCTTGCGAGGTGCGCATACGCTTATGCCAGCAGAGCTTTCAGGCGGTATGGCAAGACGGGTAGCTTTGGCGCGCGCCATTGCTTTAGATCCCGCTATTATGATGTACGATGAGCCTTTTGCAGGCTTAGACCCAATTTCTATGGGTGTTATCTGTAGTTTGATTCGTAGTTTGAATGACGCACTAGGCGCCACTTCTATCATCGTGTCGCACGATGTGAAAGAAACATTTTTAATTGCGGATTATGTGTATTTTGTGGCGAATGGTGTAGTGACGGCTGAAGGTACGCCAGATGATTTAATGAAATCAACCTTGCCATTTGTACATCAATTTGTGCATGGTGATAAAGATGGTCCTGTACCATTCCATTATCCAGCAGGTAATTATCAGTCTGAATTAATGAAACAACGATAGCCTTAAGTAACTCAATACCAGCTCAACATAAATTAAATGACCAAATCAAATCCTCTCGTTAGCATTATTAAAACCTTGCAAGGCATAGGTCATCGCATGGTTGAGCGTATTTGGCGCTTAGGTGCAGGTGCTAGGTTGTTCTTTTTAACTATTGTGTATTCAGGTGAAAGCTTTAAGCGCTTTCATCTCACCATGCGTGAGATTTACTCAACGGGCGTAATGTCTCTGTTGATTATCATTGTTTCCGCTTTTTTTGTAGGAATGGTGCTGGCCTTGCAAGGCTATAACACTCTGCAAAAATATGGTTCATCTGAAGCAATCGGCGTTTTGGTTTCACTGTCACTGGTGCGTGAGCTAGGGCCTGTTGTCACTGCTTTGTTATTTGCCGGTCGTGCTGGTACAGCGATTACTGCTGAAATTGGTTTAATGAAAACTACTGAGCAGCTTTCAGCGATGGAAATGATGGCGGTGAATCCAATCGCACGTGTGGTTGCACCAAGATTCTGGGCGGGTGTGATCTCTATGCCGATTTTGGCGACTTTGTTTTCTATGGTTGGCATATTGGGTGGCTATATCGTTGCTGTGCCATTAATCGGTGTAGATGAAGGTGCATTTTGGTCGCAAATGCAGGCTAATTTAGATTTTCAATCGGATATTGTGAACGGCATCATTAAAAGCCTAGTGTTTGGTGTGGCATGCACCATGATTGCTTTGTTTGAAGGTTTTGATGCTCCACCAACAGCAGAAGGTGTGAGCCGAGCAACAACCCGTACAGTAGTGATTTCATCATTGACCGTATTGGGTTTAGATTTTGTTTTAACATCTTTTATGCTGGTGATATAGAGCTAAAAGAGTAATAAAAAATTGAGGGGATGCTAAGTGGATAGAACTAAAATTGATTTATGGGTGGGAATCTTTGTAGCATTAGGCGTTGCTGCCTTGCTAGGTCTTGCTATGAAAGTTGGTAATTTAACTTCGGGAAAAATTGGTGAAACCTATAGTGTTACAGCAGCTTTTGAAAATGTAGGAAGCTTAAAACCACATGCGCCAGTTAAGAGTGCTGGTGTTGCTGTAGGGCGTGTCGATAGCATTGCATTTAATAGTAAAACTTACGAAGCCGTCGTAACCATTAAAATCGATAAGCGTTACAACTTCCCTAAAGATACCTTTGCTAATATTTATACGGCTGGCTTGTTGGGTGAGCAGTACGTTGGTTTAGAGGCTGGTGGCGACGAAGAAGTGCTGAAAAATGGCGATAAAATTGCCAAAACACAAGATGCGGTTGTGCTAGAAAAAATGATTAGCCAATTCTTATTCAGTAAAGCTTCCGAATCTGATAAAGATGCTAAACCATCAGCGTCAACAAGTGCGTCAGACGCTAAGCATGTAGAGGCTAAGTCAACCGAATTAGGTGATGCACCGTTCTAGTGTGCTGTGCTGAGATATTCTGTTGAAGCACATCAAGTTATAATTTAAATTCAATATCGAATCAAAAAAGGATTCAAATGAAATCAGTTTCAAAATTTATAGTAGGCGTTAGTTTTCTAGCCAGTTTATATTCTGGCTTAGCTAATGCTGATATGGCGCCAGATGTGCTAGTGAAACAAACTGCAGATGATGTGTTGGCTATTATTAAAAACGATAAAGAAATCCAAGCGGGAAATCAGCAAAAATTATACGCAGTGGCAGAAGAAAAGATTTTGCCTAACTTTGATTTTGACCGCGTTTGTCGTATGGTGCTTGGTAAAAATTGGAAAGCTGCTACTACAGAGCAACAAGCAAGCTTTCAGAAAGAGTTTCGTAGCTTATTGTTACGTACTTACTCTGTAGCATTGGGTAAATATAAAGATCAGGTGATTGAATATAAACCTATGCGTATTGAGCCAGATGCAAAAAATGTAACTGTAAAAACACAAATTTTACAATCAGGCGGACAACCAATTGCTGTGGATTACAGTTTAGTGAAAAATGGTGCTAGCTGGAAAGTCTACGATATTGTGATTGAAAACGTGAGCTTGGTAACTAACTACCGTAGTCAATTTAGCAATGAAATTCGTCAAAATGGTATCGATAGCTTGAACACTAAGTTGGCTGATAAGAATAAAAATGCTGGTCTTAAGTAAGCTTAAAGTCTAAATATGGCTGAATCTGTACAACTTAATACTGCTGAGCGTATTACAGAGCTTGCGAATAAGTGGCAAGTATCTGGAGATGTGTTAGTGGATAACGCAAATCTGATATTAAACCACAGTGCTACTTTTAAAATGAACGGTGAAATCGAAGTCGATTTTTCTGAAGTGGATAATGTAGATACGTCAGCTTTGAGCTTAATGTTAGAGTGGCAGCGACGTGCTGTTGCAGCAAGTTGCAAGATAAAATTTACAAACTTACCTGAAAATTTATCTAGTTTGGCAGACTTGTACGGTATACAAGATTTTATTCCATTAAGTTTCCATTAAGATTACGCTTAGTCTGTACTATGTTGGACGCTTATTTTAATGCTTACTTGTTGTAATTTTTAAAAGCATCACCATATAGTAGTCAATCATTACGGCTTGTTCATGAACAAGCCGTAATTCATTTAACGGATGGCTAGTCAGTTGAAGTTCAAAGACAATCTAAATTATAAGCTGTGATCTAAGTCGAAAAATGAAACCTGCAATTCAAATTAATGGCATACATAAGAATTTTGGCGGCTTGCAAGCCCTAAAAGGCATCGATTTAACTATTGCCCAAGGTGAGTTCTTTGCATTACTTGGCCCAAATGGCGCAGGTAAATCAACTTTAATCAGTATTTTGGCTGGTTTAATCAAACCTAGCGCAGGTAATATTTCCGTCATGGGTTTTGATGTGGTCAACCAATATCAGCAAGCACGACAGTTGCTAGGTGTTGTGCCGCAGGAGTTAGTCTTTGATCCATTTTTTAATGTCCGTGAAATGTTGCGATTTCAAGCAGGTTATTTTGGACGTGGCCCTGAAAATGATGCATGGGTAGATGAGATTCTCGAAGGTTTAGGGTTGGCAGATAAGGCGCATGTGAATATGCGTAAGCTTTCTGGCGGCATGAAACGCCGCGCTTTGATTGCTCAGGCCTTGGCGCATAAACCGCCAGTGATTGTGCTGGATGAGCCAACAGCAGGCGTAGATGTTGAGCTTCGCCAATTGATGTGGGAATTTATCAAAAAGCTGAACAATCAAGGCCATACCATTATCCTCACTACTCATTATTTAGAAGAGGCGGAAACTTTGTGTAGCCGCGTGGGCATGATGAAGCAAGGTGAAATTGTTGCTTTAGATAGCACAGCGAATTTGCTGAATAAATTTGCTGGCAAGCAACTACGCTTGACGCTAGGTAATGTGAATTTGCCTGCCAATATACAAGTTTTATTGCGTAATCAGGAAAATGGAATTTATACCTTTGCCTTAAACGACATGACTCAAATTGAGTTGGTGTTATCGTCACTGCGTGCTGCGGAGATTAGAGTGATGGATATGCAATTGAGTGAGGCGGATTTAGAGGATGTGTTCATGTCCTTGGTTGGCATGTCATCTGTGAGTAAATCATGATTAACAATTCATACTTAAATTCTTTTCGAGGTCCGTGGACTCTTTTAAAAAAAGAGTTGCTCCGCTTTTGGCGCGTTGCTTTTCAAACGGTGGCTGCACCTGTTATTACCGCTTTGCTGTATCTGCTTATTTTTTCCCATGCGTTAGAAAGTCATGTGCATGTTTATGATGGCGTACCTTACACATCATTCTTGGTGCCGGGTTTAATCATGATGTCCGTGCTGCAAAACGCCTTTGCAAATAGTTCCTCTAGCCTGATTCAATCAAAAGTGATGGGTAATCTCGTTTTTGTATTGTTAACGCCACTCACGCATTTTCAATTCTTTATCGCATTCTTGTTTGCGGCGATTATTCGCGGCTTAGTGGTTGGATTAGGTATTTATTTAGTCGCCATGTGGTTTGTGGATATTCACGTGACTAATTTTTGGATGGTATTTGCTTTCGCCTTGCTGGGAAGTGCGTTGCTCGGTACGTTTGGCATCATTGCTGGCATATGGGCCGACCGATTTGATCAAATGGCAGCATTCCAGAACTTTATTATCATGCCTTTATCCTTTCTATCCGGCGTGTTTTACTCCATACATTCGTTACCACCTTTTTGGCAAAAGTTGTCACAACTGAACCCATTCTTCTACATGATCGACGGGTTTAGATACGGTTTCTTTGGTAAAGGTGATGTGTCACCACTAATGAGTTTATCCATTGTTGGCGCTTCTTTCTTAGTGTTAGCAATGATTACGCTAAAAATGTTAAAATCAGGTTATAAACTAAGAGCTTAAGAGTTAAGGAAACAATTAAATTGCTAAGTGCACAACAGTTAGAGGCTTACATTACGCAAAATCTGGCCTGCGAATATATTAAAGTACTAGGCGATGATGGCACTCATTTTGAGTCAGTTATCGTCAGCAATGCCTTTGTAGGTAAAAGCATGGTGCAACAGCACCAGCTAGTTTACGCAGCGCTAGGCGATAGAATGCGCGCAGAAATTCATGCGCTTTCGATGAAAACCTACACGCCAGAACAATGGAATAAACAGTCTGCCTAAACAGACGCAGCAAGCTTGCAAATGATATGTAGGCAATTAAAGACAAATAAATTAAATACAAGTAATGGAGAAGCAAATGGACGCACAGGCAAGAATTAAAGAAACAGTAAGCACCAACCCAGTAGTGCTTTACATGAAAGGTAACCCAAAATTTCCGCAGTGTGGTTTTTCAAACTTAGCAACGCAAATTTTAGATGCATGCCAAGCAAATTATATTTCAGTGGATGTATTGCAAGACCAAGAAGTGCGCGAAGGTATCAAGCAGTTTGCTAATTGGCCAACTATCCCTCAGCTTTATATCAACGGCGAGTTTGTCGGTGGTTCAGACATCATGCGTGCTATGTACGAGAGTGGCGAACTTCAAACGATGCTAAATGCGGTTAAATAATTGGAAAAGCTAATCATACAAGGCGGTAGTCGCCTCAATGGTGAAGTCACCATCTCTGGCGCAAAAAATGCCGCTTTGCCAATTTTATGTGCATCATTACTAGCTGAGACGCCGTTGCATTTAAGTAGTATTGCTGCGCTAAAAGACATCGACACGACTATTAAATTGCTCGATATGATGGGCGTTAAAATCACACGCAATACTAGCGAGGTGACCTTAGATGCCAGTGACGTGACTTCTTTTGAAGCCACTTACGAAATGGTGAAAACCATGCGAGCTTCTATTTTAGTATTAGGACCTTTGTTGGCGCGCTTTGGCACTGCACGTGTCTCATTGCCAGGCGGTTGTGCAATTGGTTCACGTCCTGTCGATTTGCACATCAAAGGCCTGCAAGCCATGGGTGCTGCGATACACATTACGCATGGCTATATTCAAGCCAGTACCTTGCATTTGCCTAATCGTCGTTTGCAAGGCGCACGTTACTACATGGATATGGTAACAGTGACAGGTACGGAAAATCTAATGATGGCGGCGGCATTAGCTGAAGGCACAACCGTGTTGGAAAATGCGGCTAAAGAGCCTGAAGTGGTCGACTTAGCTGAGATGCTCATTAAAATGGGCGCAAAAATCACAGGTGCTGGTACTGATGTCATCACGATTGTCGGCGTTGAAAAACTGAATGGCACAACACATAATGTTGTGTGTGATCGCATCGAAGCGGGTACATACATGGTAGCTGCCGCGATGACAGGTGGTGAGGTCAAATTACTCAATGCTCGTGCCGATTTGCTAGATGCTGTGATTGAAAAACTACGTGACGCGGGTGCAACCGTCACATGTGATGCAAACAGCATTACTGTAAAAAGCGATGGTAAGCTTAAGGCTGTTAATATCCGCACAGCGCCACATCCAGCCTTTCCAACCGATATGCAGGCGCAGTTTATGGCGTTGAACGTTGTGGCAGAAGGTGTTGCAAAAGTGACCGAGACGATTTTTGAAAACCGTTTTATGCACGTGCAAGAAATGCAACGCATGGGCGCAGACATCAGTATTGATGGTAATACAGCACTCGTCAAAGGCATTGAGTTTCTAGATGGCGCGACGGTCATGGCAACAGATTTGCGCGCTTCAGCAAGCTTAGTGTTAGCTGGCTTGGTTGCTCGTGGAGAAACTGTGATTGAACGGATTTATCACTTAGACCGCGGTTATGAACACTTAGAAGCCAAATTAAACGCGCTAGGCGCGAACGTAAAAAGAGTTTAAACATGATTACCATTGCCCTCTCAAAAGGCCGTATCTTTGAAGAAACCACGCCACTCTTGGCAGCGGCGGGTATACATCCAGCAGAAGATCCAGAGTCATCACGCAAACTGATTATCGGTACCAATCGTGAAGATGTGCGTTTGATTATTGTTCGTGCAAGTGATGTGCCGACTTATGTGCAATATGGCGCGGCTGATTTAGGTATTGCAGGTAAAGATGTGCTTGATGAGCATGGCGGCGATGGTTTGTATCAGCCAATCGACTTGCAAATTGCTAAGTGCAAAATGATGGTGGCTGTGCGTGAAGACTTTGATTATTTTGCGTCGATTCGTAGTGGGGCGCGTTTAAAAGTGGTGACTAAATATGTCAAAACTGCACGTGAGCACTTTGCCGCAAAAGGCATGCACGTGGATTTAATCAAGCTTTATGGCTCAATGGAGTTAGGCCCTTTAGTTGGTTTGGCTGATGTGATTGTTGATTTAGTGAGCACTGGCGGAACTTTACGTGCAAATAATCTCAAAGCAGTAGAAGAAGTTGGCGATATCAGCTCGAGACTTGTTGTAAATCAAGCTTCACTTAAGTTGAATAGAGGTAAAATTCAACCCATCATGGATGCGTTTACAAGCGCAATTGCATCCAGAGCTTAGATTAAGCACATTAGATTCAGATTAAATATAGGTCAATAGTATGAAAATAAGACGTTTTTCTACCACAGATATAGATTTCGATAGTAATTTAAAAGCCTTACTCGCCTTTGAAACCGCGCAAGATGACAGTGTAGATACTGTAGTGGCTGATATTCTTAAAGACGTTAAAAAACGCGGCGATGCTGCAGTTTTGGAATATACCAACCGCTTTGATAAAACGAATGCTGCTAGCTTGCCTGAATTGGAAATTAGCCAGGCTGAGTTAACGGCTGCATTGAATGGCTTGCCAGCAGATCAACGTGATGCTTTAAAAACTGCTGCAGACCGTGTACGTATTTACCATGAAAAGCAATTGATGTCTTCTTGGAGCTATACCGAAGCTGACGGTACTTTACTTGGGCAGCAAGTGACTTCTTTAGACCGTGTAGGTTTATATGTGCCAGGCGGTAAAGCGGCTTACCCATCGTCTGTGTTGATGAATGCAATTCCAGCCAAAGTGGCCGGCGTTAAAGAGCTTATCATGGTAGTGCCTACGCCAAACGGTGAACGCAATCAGTTGGTGTTAGCCGCGGCTGCGATTTCTGGCGTTGACCGCGTATTTTGCCTTGGTGGCGCACAAGCAGTGGGTGCTTTGGCTTATGGTACTGAAACCGTACCGCAAGTTGATAAAGTAGTTGGACCGGGTAATGCATACGTGGCCGCTGCTAAACGTCGCGTATTCGGCGTTGTTGGCATCGATATGGTGGCAGGGCCATCAGAAATTTTAGTGATTTGCGACGGCAAAACTAATCCAGATTGGGTTGCCATGGATTTATTTAGCCAAGCCGAGCATGATGAATTAGCGCAAGCTATTCTATTAAGCCCAGATGCTGACTTTTTAGATAAGGTAAACGCAAGCATTTTAAAATTAGTTGAAGAAATGCCACGCAAAGACATTATTCGCACTTCATTAACGGATCGTGGTGCTTTGATTCAAGTGCGCGATTTAGCTGAAGCTGCAGAGATATGTAATTACATTGCACCTGAACATTTGGAATTGTCTATGGACGAACCATTGGCTTTCAGTAAAACCATTAAGCATGCAGGCGCTATATTCATGGGTCGCAACACTTGCGAAGCGCTTGGTGATTACTGTGCAGGACCAAACCACGTATTGCCAACTTCACGTACAGCGCGCTTCTCATCCCCATTGGGTGTATATGATTTCCAAAAGCGCTCAAGCTTAATTATGGTGTCAGCTGAAGGCGCGCAAACACTAGGAAAAGTAGCCGCAACCTTGGCTTACGGTGAAGGCTTGCAAGCGCATGCGAGGTCAGCAGAATATAGGTTAAAAAGCTAAGCTATATGAGTAAATTCTGGAGTGATGTTGTACACAAGCTTACGCCTTATGTACCAGGTGAGCAGCCTAAGCTAGATAACTTAGTAAAACTCAATACCAACGAAAATCCTTACGGCCCTAGCCCTAAGGTGATTGCTGCGCTAAAGCTTGAAGCGGCAGATTCATTGCGTTTATATCCCGACCCTAATTCAGACGCATTGAAAGCAGCGATTGCCGAAGCGCATCATTTACAGGTTAAGCAAGTGTTTGTCGGTAATGGTTCAGATGAGGTCTTAGCGCATGTGTTTCAAGCACTGTTAAAGCATAGCCGACCATTGTTGTTTCCTGATATTACCTATAGCTTCTACCCAGTATATTGCGGCTTGTATGACATTGAATATCAAACGATTCCTTTGGCGGAAGACTTTGCAATTAACATTGACGATTATGATCAGCCAAATGGCGGCATCATATTTCCTAATCCGAATGCGCCTACAGGCATACCACTATCGTTAGCGACCATTGAAAAACTGCTGAAAAAGAATACGCAATCAGTTGTAGTGATTGATGAGGCCTATGTGGATTTCGGTACCGAATCTGCGGTGAGCTTAATTAATACTTATCCTAATTTGCTTGTGACGCATACTTTATCTAAGGCGCGGTCATTGGCTGGTTTACGCGTTGGATACGCCTTAGGTCATCCAGACTTAATCGAAGCATTGATACGCGTGAAAGATAGCTTCAACTCTTACCCTATTGACCGCTTCGCCTCTGCTGGCGCAATTGCGGCTATGCAAGATACGGTATATTTTGAAGAAACCTGCCGCAAAGTCATTGCAACACGTGAAGTGCTAGTAAAGGATTTAACGCAGCTGGGTTTCGATGTGCTGCCATCAGGTGCAAACTTTATTTTTGCTAAGCATCAAGTCAAAGATGGTGCAGAGCTGACGGCTTTGCTCCGGCAGAAGAATATTATTGTGCGTCATTTTAAATCACCAAGTCGAATTGCCCCTTACTTGCGCATTACAATTGGAACTGAGGCTCAGTCAAAAGCACTTATCGACACGCTAAAAGAACTGCTTTTAGCCGCTTAGGTAAGCAAAAAAACTAGTTTAATCAATATTGTTCGCTATATTCCAGTGATGAAATGCTAGAAAATCACTAAAACATTAAAAATAAGCAAAAAAAGTTTTTAATTTCACATTAAGTGCGTGTTATTATCGCGAAATGTGTGTTTTTCTACACAATAAAAAATTAACTCACTTTGTATTTTTAATCTAAATAAATCACTTATGATTTATTTTTAGTTGGAGGATGTAGCATGGCTCAAACCCAAATGGCATTAGATTCATTAGATTTCGACGGTACCGTCGCTTTAGCAACCAAAGTTGCTCCACACGTAGATATTTTGGAAATTGGTACACCATGCATTAAGCATAACGGTATCAAATTGTTAGAAGTTTTACGCGCTAAGTTCCCAAACAATAAAATTTTGGTTGACTTGAAAACAATGGATGCTGGTTTCTATGAAGCTGAGCCATTCTACAAAGCTGGTGCTGACATCTGTACAGTTCTAGGTACTGCTGATATCGGTACAATCAAAGGTGTAATTGATGTCGCTAACAAATACGGCAAAAAAGCTCAAGTTGACTTGATCAACGTTGCTGATAAAAAAGCACGTACTATTGAAGTGGCTAAGTTAGGCGCACACATCATTGGCGTTCACACTGGTTTAGATCAACAAGCTGCTGGTCAAACACCATTCAATGACTTAGGTATGGTTGCTGCTTTGAACCTAGGCGTTGATATTTCAGTTGCTGGTGGCGTTAAAGCTGCTACAACACAACAAGTTAAAGATGCTGGCGCAACTATCATTGTTGCTGGTGCTGCTATCTACGGTGCTGCTGACCCTGCTGCTGCTGCAGCTGAAATTACAGCAATCGCTCACGGCGGTGCTGCTAGTGCTGGTGGTGCTAAGAAATTCTTACCATGGATTATTGGTGCTGCTGTTTTAGTATTGTTATTTGCTTTACTAGGCGGCAAAAAA
>Ga0208124_100100_pt1 | contig 53936 bp, 44 predicted proteins | sample LakWasM104_HOW12_2_FD_183922 | JGI IMG/M metagenome (GOLD analysis project Ga0208124, IMG submission 183922) | Freshwater sediment methanotrophic microbial communities from Lake Washington under simulated oxygen tension - Sediment Metagenome... | ecosystem: Environmental > Aquatic > Freshwater >...
TAGAGCGTCCCGATGGCCATCGGGAAGGTAACCGGTTCGATTCCGGTATTCTCCACAAAACTCCTAATTCAAGTTAGGAGTTTTTTTATTTAGGATATTTATGTATTTCGTCTACATTTTATTTTCAGCTACTTTGAATAAGTATTACGTTGGATCTTGTCAAGACATTTCAAAACGATTAGAAGATCATTTGAATGGACGGAGCAAATTCACCAAAACTGCAAAAGATTGGAAATTATGCCATTCAGAAACCTTTGATTTCCGAAGTGAGGCTTACCAAAGAGAACTCGCGATTAAGAAAAAGAAAAGCAGAATTTATATAGAAAGCTTAATCAAGAACTAAGATTAGAGCGTCCCGATCGCCATCGGGAAGGTAACCGGTTCGATTCCGGTATTCTCCACAAAAAAACGCGACTTGAAAAAGCCGCGTTTTTTGTTGCCAGTTTAATGGATTTTTATTTGTCGTCAGAAATATAAGTCTTATTTCCGTTTGAGTTGATGTAGTATCTTCCACCTCGTGGTCCGGTATAAACTTTTTTGCCGTTATACATTCCGGAAACTTTATCAGCAACTTTTGGAGCTTTCTCAGTTGTCGCTCTTACTTTCGGAGCTGCGGTTACCGTTTTAACTTTATCCGCTACTTTACTTTCCACTTTCTTGGCTTCTTTCTTAGTTTCTGAGGCGGCCTTTTTAACTTTATCTGCTCCCTTTTCAGCCGCTTCTTTGACTTCTTTTTTGGCAGAAGCAATTTCTTTCTTCGACTTTTTATCTACTTTTTCAGCTGTTTCTTTGACTTCTTTTTTAGCCGAGGCTGTCGCTTTTTTTGCGGTAGCTTCTGCCTTTTCTTTCTTGGCTTCAGCTTTCTCTTTTTTCTCTTTTGCTGCTTCTTTCTTGGCTTCTGCTTTTTCTTTCTTAGCATCCGCTTTTTCCTTTTTTTCTTTGGCAGTTTCCGTCTTAGCTTTAGCCGCTTTTTTGGTTTCTTGTGCGTAGAAATTGGTAGTAAAAACGAATAAGAAACAGAACAACAGTATTCTTTTCATGATTTTTGGTTTTAAAGGTTATACTGATTAAAATTAGTGATTTAATTCAAACAAAACGCAAAAGCTTAAAAATAAGCACGCAACTGAATGCTGCCGGTATGAATCGTCTTAGAGGTTTCCCCTTTTCGACCTTGATAATTCACATTAACATCTAAAAATTGGGTCAGGTTTTTTTGAATCAATAACCGCCAAGTTAAGTTTTGCCCCGGCTGAAGTCCTTCTAACATTTGGAAAGCAACAGGCGACAACGCATTTCCTTTAAACTTATTTTCATATAGCGAAAATTCTCCATTCATGGTAAATTTCTTATCACTAGCGTACGTAAAGGATGTGCCTACCCGAGTTTGGTCGAGTGTTTCCAATGAACCAATTTTATTCTTTTTATTTTGGAATTCATAAAACACATCCCAACTGGCGTTTTGAGAAAACAAATACGAGATTTTCGGTGCTAATTGATACGCAGCAATAGTATAGTTTCTAGACACTAAAGTAGTGCTAACTAGCGCCGGGTTCCCCGATTCTGGGTTTTTAAAAACAAATTTCGAAGCTACTGTTTTCCCCGAAAAACCAAACAACCAGAATTTCATATAGAGATGCGCATATTGCCATTGGTGCGAACTGTTAGTGCTTTCTTGCGAACCCGTTAATAGTAAATTTTTAGAATGACTATCCAAATAGGTATACGTCACAGAATGGTGTTGTTTTCCTCTATTGTAAAAGAAACTGTTTCGAAAACTGGTGTTCAATCCCAACAGTTTTTTGTCAGTGGTGCTAAACGGATTCAAATCAAAATTAGCGCCGTCACGTTCAATCTTACGATCAATCAGATAGGAGGTTTGATTGTAAAAATAAGACGCAATTTTTTTAAATCCCGTTTCATTTTGCCATTGAATTGGGTTTATAGTAATGGCTTCCGAAAATTTATTTTGGTGTGTTTTGATAAAAATTTGATTCGGCAAAAATACGCGCACGTATTTCGCTTGATCCGGAAAAGGAGCAACTTCAAACTCTTGCAACTCTTGAATGCCATTGCCGTTGTAATCATTCCAAGCATAGACACCACGCCCGGGACCAACTTGTAAATAGGTGAATTCTTGTTGCGCAATGGTTCCCGAATTGGTTTCATAAACGGTCGAATTCTGAACCAGCTGATGGAAATAGCGATCGTTGTATAGAATTCTAGAATTCAAAGAAGGTTCGTTGCCGCGTTTTGGATCGGTGTAGTTTAAACTTCGGTAATTTACAAAAACCGATAGATCGCGTTGTTCGGTTTGGAAGACTTTGGATTTCAAGTAATACGATTGTGAGGTATTCACTCGATGCAACAATCCGTTTTGCAAACTGTCATTGTCGCGGTGCAAATAGCCTAGTTCTGTGTATACTTTCGTGCTGTCGCCGCGACCGACAAACGCGCCATATTCGATAAAGCGCTGACTTAAAGGAGAAAGCAATTGCGTTGTTTTGTTTTTTTCTTGATTGTCTTCCAATCGCAACGAAGTTCCAACCCAGTTTTTTTTGAAGTCCAATTTTACTTGCGATTGGCTTCGGATAAATTGAGAATTTGTAGTAGTAGCATTGCTTTTCATCACACTGCTTTTGCTTTGAATGTTCCAATGTTGTAGTTGAAAGTTACCGATAGCACTGTGTCGGTTTCCAGAAAAACTATTCGAAAAAAGCAAGTTTTCAAATTGATAAGTCAGCGCTCCTTTTTGCGGCAAATTGAAATGCAATCCTGAAACTAAGAAACTTTGATTGCCGGAAACGGTTGTCAAATTCCAATCGCGATCAAACTCAATCGTATACAAACGCTCAATCGTTCGAAATTCCTTTTGGACAAATTGGTAATTGGCAAAAGCATCGACTTCCCATTTTTTGGTAAACAACCGTTGTTTGACGTTTACTTTTCCCGCACCGCCTTTGTTGTCGGTATCATTTTTGGATGAAAATAAATTCAAGTCGTTATTGCTAATGGCGGTTTCAAAATCGATTGCTGTTTTTTCAGAAGGATTGTATTTTCCAAAAACAGTAGCAATCTGAATTTTTGTAGGCGCAATCAAACGCACGACAGGCTCGTAATTGCCTTGCTTGACACCGTTTAAAGGAGCTACATATTCATAAATTCGACCAATAGCTGCAGCACTCGACAGCCTGTAATCGCCTTTAAAGTCGCCGACCAAACTGAATTTGACATTGTACAAGACGTCAGCGGGATTGTTAGAATATTCAAAAATTTCCACTGCATTGCTCAACGTTTTTTTATAAAGCACTTTGTTTTCGGAATAACTATCTACATAAGCCGAAGAAGCAAACATGGCATTCGAATCATCACCAGCATTCACTAATATTTGGGCTTGTTCTGCTGATAGATTTTGCTGTAAAGGTTGATTTTTAATATCATTTTCCGAATAAAAATTGGTGCCAATACTCCACTTTTCTCGTTCGTGAGAAACTCCAAAATAACTCACAAACCGACTGTAATTTCGATCCGAAAATTGGTATTCCACCGCAATTCGCATTTCGGAAGTGATTGGAAAAAGGGATGTGAAGATGATTTCGCCCGCATTATAATCGATGATGTAATCGTTGTTTTCGCCCCGCTTCAAAAGCAAGCCATTCACATAAACTTTCTCGGAACCCGAAATGACTAAGATGAACAGTTCGCCATTGGAACCGCGCAATTTGTACGGACCTTGATTTCCTTCTTGACCAACGAAAGTGCTTTTAGCATATTGTCCGCGAACTAGCGCAGCCGCAGCGAAAACATTGGTCTTATTGCCTTCTTTTCCGAAATTAAAATTCGTCGAAACGCCTTGTACTTTTTTGTTGAAATTCAAGAATCGGGATTTCCGATTTTCCAAAAACAAATCGCCAGCGCGAATGCTCCATTGTTCGCTAAAAAGCTCAATAAAAATTTGATCGAATTCGTCGAGTTTTTGCGAATAACCGCCTTCTTGCAATGGAATGTTGTTGTCTTGTATAGACGCTCGTAAACTGACTTTGTCTGAAAGTTTTCCAGTAATCTGCAAATCCAAATTCGAATTCACTACCGCATTCTGATTGTTCCCAATAGTAATCCCGCGCGTAATGCTTCCCGAAGTGGTCAAGCCGTCAAAAGGTACAAAACGCTTCAACGGATCACGCGAAACTTGATACAATTGCGATTGCCCCGTTTCGCCAGGAACGATAAGTCGGTCGTCGTAAATGCGGTACACTTTGGTTAAATAGTCGGGAAATTTTAAAAATCGAACGGTCAAAGTATCGGTAGAAAAAGGATAGTTTTCTTTAAAAACCAAAGTTCCTTTTTGGAAGTTCATTTTGTAGTAAGCCGTGTCAATGGGTTCGGAATTCGCATTCAATAGCTTGAAAAAACTCGAATTAACGCTAACCGAATCAATCCGAATGGTATCGCGAGTAGCGACAATTTTTTTGGCTTTGTAGGGCGTTTGTATTTCTTGGGCCTGAAGTCCGCAAAAACATACCATAAGAAGTCTAAAAAGTAATTTTTTCAACATAAAAACTATAACGCTATCCTGTCAAAAGTAGTGTGTTTTATTTGATATTTCAAGGGTTTGTATAGCAGACTTCTCAAGCGTTTCCTTATTTTTGTTTCAATTTATTATTAAGTTAAGATGCAAAATAAGTATTTTATAAAATCGGTTTCTTTGGTTCTTTTCCTTTTTTCGATGCAGAGTTGTTCGAAAAGCGACCCGCAGTATCAACCACTTCCAGAACCTGCAGTTGCGGTTGATTTGACGAGTGTGCCTTATGCCAAACTGTCAATGTATCACTTTTTTTCTGGGGAGTTGAAAAATTTGAAGCCATCCTCTGGTGTTTTGCCCTATCATCCAACTAGCGAATTGTTTTCAGATTATGCTTTAAAAAAACGATTTGTTTGGATGCCAAAAGGAACCAAAGCGGCGTATGATACCGATGGGAAAATCTTAGTGCTCCCTATTGGTGCGGCATTGATTAAAACATTTTACTATACTAAAACACAACCGGCAAACACAACTCGGATTCTTGAAACGCGAGTAATGATACGAAAAGCAACGGGTTGGATTGTGGCTGAATATCTTTGGAATGCCGATCAAACCGAGGCTACGTTGCAAACTCTTGGTAGTAGTGTCGACATTTCTTGGAAGGACGAGTCGAATGTGCTCAAAAGCACCACGTATCGAATTCCATCTCCAACGGAATGCATGATGTGCCATAACAACAACCAACAAACCTTTCCAATCGGAATAAAACCTCAAAATTTAAATTCGGATTATGCCTATGCGGATGGCGTTAAAAATCAATTAGCGAAATGGGTTGGCTATGGTTACTTAGAAGATGCAATTCCAACCCATATCACATCGGTGGTAGATTACAATGACACTACCAAGGATTTGAATTTGCGGGTGCGTTCTTATTTTGACATCAATTGCGCACACTGCCATCAAGATGGTGGTTATGCCAGTTTTTATGCCTTGCGCTTTCCTTTTGCTCAAACGACTACGCTAGCAAGCATGGGCGTTTGTTTGACACCCAACCATCAGGTTCCGGGCATGACCGGTCGCATAGTTACTCCGGGCGATATTTCACATTCTATTTTATTTTACAGACTAAGTACCACTGAGCAAAGTTATCGCATGCCTTTTTTGGGTAGAACCATAGTTCACGAAGAAGGTGTTCAGCTGGTTCAGGATTGGATTACTTCGCTTACGGATTGTGAATAAAAAAAGCCGACACATTGAGGTCGGCTTTTTTTTTGATTTAAAAAATCTAATTTTTAATCACTTTAGCGCTGGCTTTTTGACCAGAAGAAGTATAAAAGTTTAAAAGATAGGTTCCGGTGCTTAAGTTAGAAACGTCTAGCGATTGATCTCCAACAAGCAGTTCTTTTTGAGTTAGGATTTTCCCGGTCATGTCATACAAGGTAACCTGTACGTTTTTAGAAACAGCCAATTCTATTTGATCCTGAACCGTTGTAGATTTTAATGAAATTCCCAAATTGGTCAAGGCATTAGAAAAGCTAGTAACTCCTAGTGCACTGGTGTAGCGGTAAGTCAATGTAATTGCATTTCCAATTTCTTGGCCTTGAGCGTCTACTTGATAAAATCGGAAAATAAAATCCATGGGATAATTTTGACCGTCACCTAGATTGGTGTTGTAAAAATGATTTACGCCAGTATCCGTGCTGTTTGGAGCAATAGTTACTGGTGCGCTTGGATAAGAAGTTCCGTGGTGAACCGAGCTTAAACAAACATTTCCGAAACACAATTCCATGCCACTTCCGTCAGAATTTACGGTATCTACACATTCAATTCGAACATTGATGCTAGAAGAAGAATTGTTATTCACTTTAAAGTCTAAAGAAGCTTGTGGATAGGAAGTGTTATCGTAGCTAAAAATTTGGTTATCCGCAATAGCAACACCATTCAAACTCACACTCATCTGTGCTTGTAGCAAACCAACACAGAAAACAGCAGAAAGTAAAAGTATTTTTTTCATGAGATTTTTTTTAAATAATGGGAAAAATCTGTAAACAAAGAGCCTCCCATTATTAAGTTTTTATTTTAAAATTATTTTTTGAGTTTGTACGGAAGCCCCAGATTTAATTTTCACCAAATAGATTCCTTTTTGGAAAGAGGTCAAATTAAGTGGGGTTTCAGAAGTAACTTGTGGCAAAGACAACAATGTTTTTCCGGTGATATCCGTTACTTCAACCGCTACAGGAGTGGCAGAGGAAACACGAACCATACCTTCAGAAGGATTCGGGAATACTTTGATAGCAGACGTTGCTTCAAAAGCAGTTGTAGCTAGAGCAGTATCAACAGAATAATTCGACTGCATCACCGATTTGTCTAATGTACTTTGAATAAACACCACGACATCTAAATCGGTTATTTCTTCAATGTTTAAGCCCACAAGTGAAGCTTGAAGTTGAGTAGAAATGGGTTGGTCGTGAGCACAATTCAATACAGTCCCTCCAGCATTCGGCAACATTTTCATCATGACATTTTTGAATTCTGTTTCTCCGTTTGACGTAGCATTACCAGTTGTTAGTTTTTCAACTACTGCCACTTGCAATTTGTACGTTCCAGTGAGGTAAGGAATCGCATCTACATTTACAGTGATATCAGTTCCAGTTATGGTATGAGTGGCATTTAAAATAAAATAAGCTGGTTTTGCTGAAGCAGCAGTCAAATCGCTTTGCAACAAAGATGCGCTGAAATTGGTTCCGTCTTTAGCATCAACAAATAAAGTTGGAGCACCACTTACGCCATAGTATACGACTCGCGTACCCACTTCTGCAGTGTAGTAAGGATCTCCTGTTCCAGGCCAATTTACTTGGTAATCAATGAAAGCAAAATTTTGGTGGTTAGTAGCATAAAACGGAGAGAAATAAGTACCGTTGAAAGAGGCACAAGGGTTGCAAGTTGAGCTTGAGAACTTCTCATACAATGGGAATCTCGTAGTAGAATTGCTAGCTACAGAAACGGATTTGATGATTTGGTTGTTTGTATCATCGGCATCAGCACCGGCATTCGGATTAGAAACCCAAACTTTAACAGAGTACAAACCTGGAGTAGCATTCCATTGATCTGGGTGGCTGTAGGCATAACTTTGATTCGCAGCTAAATTCAAACCGGTTAGCGATTGTGTGTAAATGGTTCCGCCATCTACTTGCCAGTTCAAATCTATCGAGTCAATGATGTTGGCTCCTACATTTTTGAAGGCACCGCTAATGGTTGTGTTTCCGGTGGTTGCAGTAACTGCGCTAAGGTTTAAAGAGCTTATTTCTGCATCGTTGGTTTGAATTTGACTCACGACAATGTTATCCACAAAAATGTTGTTTCCGTATGCTGAAGTAGCTTTCAAGGAAATGTATCCAACTCCATTTAAATTTGCTGGAAGATCATACGAATACGAATACCAACCTTCTTCAGCCACAGCAGGAGAAAGTGAAATAGAACGATTGACAGTTCCCAGTAAAGTACCGCCAGCACTAGCAGTAGTATTGTAATACACTTGAATTTTGTCTGCATCGGTTGGATAGCCACCATCACGGTACATGTTAAATTTCAATCGATACGAAGCACCAGTAAAGGTGATCGCAGGAGATGTTAAGCTGTAAGCATTCGCTGCAGCAATGTTGTAAGAATAAAAGCGAGCCATTCCTGCTCCTGAAAAAGGAGAACAAGAAGGTGCTGCGCCAACAGTTACTCGAGACCATCCCGCATTGGTAGATGTACCTGCAGTGTGAGCTACGGTCCAGTTTAGAGCCGTGTCAAAGTTCTCAGATAAAAGTACCTGAGCATTTGTTAGTGTGGCGAAAAATAAAAAGGAAATCAAGAAAGTAATTTTTTTCATAATTTTTTTTAAGAGTGGTTAGTTTTTTGAAAATGAATACAATAATAGAAAAAAAAAGTAAGAAAAAGGTTAAAACCGAAGTATTTTGCGATATTATTAAAATTAATTCTAGTGCATTAACTAAAATTAAAAAGCACTGCCAATAATTGGAGATTCTTTGCTAATAGTGCTAAAATAAAAAGCGAAGACTTGCTTCGCTTTTCTTTAAAAAGGGTATTGTAACTGTTATTGGATGTTTTCTTTGGTAACAATTTGCATCGTTTCTCTGCTGACTTGTTTCAACAAAACCGCTTTATTTTCCTCGACCATTTGTGCTGCTTTTTCATTGAAATGGCGAATCGTATACAACGACACATTTTCATTGTACGACACTTTGAATTTTTTGGAAAGAATCGTTTTTAATTCATTGAAATTGCCAAACTTGTCTTCAATACAAACAGAAAAGCTAATCGCAGAATTCTGAATCAAACTCACTTTTATTTTAAATCGGTGCAACAAACCAAAAATTTCGCTGATGTTCTCTTCCATAATAAAAGAAAAATCAATCGAAGAAAGCGACACCAACAACTGGTTTTTCTTTACGATGAAACAAGGCAAATGCGGCTCCAAATCGGCGCCTTTCGAAACACTAGTTCCCGGAAGCAACGGTTCTAAAAACGATTTTACATAAAGTGGAATTTCCTTTTTCTGCAAAGGTTGTAAGGTTTTGGGGTGAATCACACTCGCGCCATAAAATGCCAACTCAATCGCTTCACGATACGAAATCTGGTTCAACAAACTGGCATTTTCAAAATACCTTGGATCGGCATTCATCACACCGGGAACGTCTTTCCAAATCGTGACGCTTTCGGCATTCAAGCAATACGCAAAAATGGCAGCCGTATAATCCGAACCTTCGCGACCTAATGTCGTAGTGAATCCGTTTTCATCCGAACCCAAAAATCCTTGTGTAATGTTCAATACTTTGCGTTTTACATTTTTGGAAATGGTTTTTTGAGTCAACTCCCAATCCACTTCTGCATCGCGATAAGTCGAGTCGGTTTTGATGAAATTCCGCACATCAATCCATTGCGTTTTGATGTTTTTGTAATTCATAAAATGCGACAAAATCGTGGTCGAAATCAATTCACCATAACTCACAATTTGATCGTAGACGAAATTATAGTTGGGTGATTTGTTGTGACTCAAAAAATAATCCAAGTCGGCAAACAACCCATTCACCGCCTGAAAAACGTCATTTTTATCTTCTTCAAACAAATCCAACAAAATCTGATTGTGGTATTTTTTTACTTCTTGTATGGACGATTGCAACGAAGGCGATTTTTCAAAATAATCTTTCACCACAATTTCTAAAGCATTGGTCGTTTTTCCCATCGCCGAAACTACGAGCAACACGTCTTCATATCCTACTTTTTGCAATACATCGTAAACATTTTTAATACCGGCTGCATCTTTTACCGAAGCGCCACCAAACTTGAATATTCTCATTATATCTTGCTTAAAAATTCATTAATTCCTTGTTCGTCCATTTGTGCCACACGCCAATCATCTAGTACTTTCGCACCCGATTTTTTGTAGAATTCGATAGCGGGTGTATTCCAGTCGAGCACCGCCCATTCAATTCTGCGCACGCCGTCTCTTTTGCCTTGAGCAATAATTTCCGAATACAATTGAAAGCCCAAACCGGACCCCCGCATTTTCTCTTTCACAATCAAATCTTCCAAATGAATCGTGCGGCCTTTCCAAGTAGAATAGCGATAATAGTAAAGCGCCATGCCCACAATTTCGCCATCGATTTCGCCAACAAAAGTATGAAATAACGGATTTTCTTGAAAGCCATCGCGCTGCAAATCGGCCACGGTAACCACCACCGCGTCGGGTTCTTTTTCAAAAGTGGCGAGTTCTTGAATCAAACTCAAAACATACGGCATGTCTTCTTTAGTACCTTTTCTTATGTTCATTTTATTTTTTTTCTAAAGTTGTTTCCCTGAGCGCAGTCGAAGAATTAGTAGCTATTTCCCGCTATCCGCTGCAATTTTTTGCTTTTTAAAGAAAAAAGCAAAAAGATTTCCACTGCTATCGGGGCTAGGGCTATTCCATTCGAAATGAAGCTTTTATTTCCAATGACTACTTTGAAAATACCGGACAACCACTGGCTGTCCTCCTTTTAAATTCAAATATCAGGGCTAGGAATTCGGGTTTCAAAAACAAATATACAATTCTGAGAAACTATCCGATAAATTTCTAGACAATTTCATAAAAAAACCGATATTTGCACCACTAACTACAACGATTTCGTAATGGAAGAACGCAACAAAACCTTAGGGGAATTTATCATTGAAAACCAAACGGCCTTTCAATATTCCTCGGGAGAATTATCCCGAATTATCAACTCCATCCGACTCGCCGCGAAAGTCGTCAACTACAAAGTCAACAAAGCCGGCTTGGTCGATATTGTGGGCGCTGCAGGTGAACAAAACATTCAAGGCGAAGACCAACAAAAACTCGACGTGTATGCCAATGAGATTTTCATTCAAACGCTAATCAATCGGGAAATTGTGTGTGGCATTGCCTCGGAAGAAAATGATGATTTCATAACGGTTTCCGGTTCGGACAAAAGCCACAGCAACAAATATGTGGTTTTGATGGATCCGCTGGACGGCTCTTCGAATATTGACGTGAATGTTTCGGTAGGAACTATTTTTTCTGTTTACAGAAGAATTACGCCTGTTGGAACACCAGTAACACTGGAAGATTTCTTGCAACCCGGAATCAACCAAGTGGCGGCGGGCTATGTAATTTATGGAACATCCACCATGTTGGTCTATACCACGGGTCACGGCGTGAATGGGTTTACTCTGAATCCTGCGATTGGTACGTTTTATTTGTCGCACCCCAACATGAAGTTTTCGGAAGACGGAAACATTTACTCCATCAATGAAGGGAATTACGTGCATTTTCCGCAAGGCGTAAAAGATTACATTAAGTACTGTCAGTTGGAAGAAGGCGATCGGCCTTATACCTCACGATACATTGGGAGTTTGGTTTCCGACATTCACCGAAACATGATTAAAGGCGGTATTTATATTTATCCTACCAGTTCGAAAGCACCCAAAGGAAAATTGCGATTGCTATACGAATGCAACCCGATGGCGTTTATAACAGAGCAGGCTGGAGGAAAAGCATCCGATGGTTTTGGTAGAATTATGGAAATTGAAGCCACTGAATTACACCAACGCGTTCCCTTCTTTTGCGGAAGCTACAATATGGTGGAAAAAGCTGAAGAATTTATGCACCTCGCCAAATTGAGTAAATATTAAAAAAAAGCGCCTTAAACAAGGCGCTTTTTTTATCGATTCATGTGTTGCATTTCGTAAATAAAAGTATCTAGATCTACTTTTTCTTCCACGAGAACTAACGCTTTGTCAACAATGTAATTGATATTTCCTGGCGTAAAGCCTAAAGCCAAACCGAATTTTCGCAACAATTTGATTTGAGCTTCTCCCAAGTGGTGGTCTACATTAACCATTCGAGCCAAATCATACAAGCGCTCTAATCGGCGGCTATACAAATAAGGTGGATTAATCGGGTATTTTAATGGGTTTTGAAGAATTTCTTCATATTCTGCCGCAGAAATTTCTAAGTGATCAGCCACTTTGTCTAGAAACTTTTTTTCTTCGGGACTCAAATGGCCATCAATATGAGCTACCCTCACGATGGCAGAAAAGTGACCTTTATTTCGGTTTTTAAATTCGCTATCAAATAAATCTGAAAATGACATAAGTAATGGGTTTAGATATACAACAAAGATAATTCTATTTCATTTTTAAGGAAAGCATTTTTCAAGATTTTATTAAAAAAAGACAAAGTATTTTATGATTTTATAAAGGATTGCTTTTCAAAATAAATTGTAAGTTTACGCACCCCTAAATCTTTAAGAATGATGAACCTGTCTGATTTTTGGATTTACACGGAAATAGGATTAAAGCACGTATTGAATCTGAATAGCTATGATCACGTTTTGTTTTTGATGGCGTTGTCGGCTTCGAATAGTTTTAAAGAGTGGAAAAAAATGCTGCTGCTGGTCACCGTGTTTACTATCGGACACTCGCTGGCTTTAGTGCTCTCCACCTTCAATATTGTGATGATTCGACTTTCTTTAGTAGAGTTGTTAATTCCGATTACGATTGTGTTCGCTGCCGGATTTAACTTTTTCACTATTCGGAAATCTTCCAAAGCGGGAACTGGAAATGCAGTAATACTGACAACATTGTTTTTTGGACTAATTCACGGGTTGGGTTTTGCCAATTACTTTAAGGCCATATTACCAGGAACTGCTTCAGAAAAAGTAGCTCCGCTTTTAGAGTTTGCCTTTGGAATTGAAGGCGCTCAATTGGTAATCGTTTTAGGAATGTTGCTGTTGTCGTTCGGGGTTCAAAACTTTTTTAGAGTGTCTAAACGCGATTTCACCATGGTGGTTTCGGCTTTTATTATAGGGATGGCACTGCCCATGATTTTAGAAAATGCTATTTGGAATTGATACTATGGAATTAAAGAAATTAAACAAATACGATAAGGCTTATTTGCGAATTGCCAAAGAATGGAGCCAATTGTCTTATTGCAAACGCAAGCAAGTAGGCGCCATTATAGTTAGAGATCGCATGATTATTTCCGACGGTTATAACGGAACACCTGGTGGTTTTGAAAATTGCTGCGAAGATGAAGAGGGCTTGACCAATTGGTATGTGCTTCACGCCGAAGCCAATGCGATACTAAAAGTAGCCCGATCGACGCAAACTTGTGAAGGCGCGACGTTATATATTACCCTTTCGCCCTGTAAAGAATGCAGTAAACTCATTCACCAATCTGGAATTAAGAGAGTGGTGTATCAATTGGGCTATCGCGACACGACGGGCGTTGATTTCTTAACGAAAGCGGGCGTAATCGTTGAACAAATAGAAGACCTTACTTAAGCAGATGAAAAAATACCCGATTTATTGGCCAATATTGCTTTTTTTTATGCTTGCCCTTGGAGTCTTGTTGGGAGGAGTCTTGAATTTTCCGGCAAGCACACCTTTACATGCCAAAAACAATTATAAAAACAAATTGGATAAGTTGTTGGATTTTATTGATACTGAGTATGTGGATAAAGTCAATACTGACTCAATTGTGGACCTTACTGTAAACAATATTTTAGCACAACTAGACCCACATTCGGTATACATTCCGCCCAGTCAACAAACCGATGTAGCCGAAAGCATGAAAGGAGATTTTGTTGGAATTGGCGTTAATTTTTACATGTATAAAGATACTGTTGCGGTGATCAAACCTCTAGAAAATGGACCTTCTGAAAAAGCGGGCATTCAGGCAGGCGACCGCATACTGTTTGCCGATAAAACAAAGTTGTTTGGAAGAAAATTACCTTCAGACAGCTTGTTTTCTAAGTTAAAAGGTGAAGAAGGTTCTCCAATTGAATTGACGATTTATAGAAAAACTACCAACAAAAAGCTTAAAATTAAATTGAATCGCGATGTAGTTCCCATCAAAAGTGTTGACGTGGCGACAATGTTGAATCCAACCACTGGTTATATCAAGATCAATCGTTTTGCAGAAACTACGTATACTGAATTTAAAACGGGTTTAACGAAGTTGCAAAAAACAGGAGCGACTTCGTTAATTGTTGACCTCCGGGAAAACGGCGGTGGTTATATGGAAATTGCTGCTCAAATTGCGGATGAATTCTTAAAAGATAAAAAGTTAATCGTTTTTATTAAGAATAGAAATGGGAAAGTCGAAAAAACGTTTGCCACCAAAAAAGGCAGTTTTGAAACAGGAAAAGTAACCATTTTGATTGATGAAAATTCTGCATCTGCTAGTGAGATCTTAGCAGGAGCAATTCAAGACAACGACCGCGGGACCATTGTGGGTCGCCGTTCTTTCGGAAAAGGTTTGGTGCAGCGCGAAATGAATTTTGATGATGGTTCAGCCGTTCGTTTAACGATTGCCAGATACTACACGCCTACAGGGCGCTCCATTCAAAAGCCCTATACTAAAGGAAATGACGAAGCTTACAATAATGAGTTCGAAACTCGGTTTAAAAGTGGAGAATTGTACAAAAAAGACAGCATTAAAATCGCCGATACTTTAAAGTTTAAAACACCACAAGGCAAGATTGTATATGGTGGCGGCGGGATTGTTCCTGATGTTTTTGTACCGCTAGAGGGTAATCATGGCGAGGAAAGTATCGTTTATGTGATGGAACAATCGGGCATAGTATCCCATTTCACTTTTGAACAATTAGACAAGAATCGGAAAACTTTTGAAGGATTGTCGTTTGAACAATTTTTATACAAAATGGAACATACGGATTTGTATTATACCAATTTTCAAAAGTATTTGGCGGAAAGTGGTATCGTTTTGAAATTGGACAAAAATAAAGTTCTTGTGAAACGGTATCTAACGGCAGAATTCGCGAAACAACTTTTTGATGAGCAAAAGTATTACGATATCGTGTTAAAAGAAGATCCGATGGTTCAAGTGGTTTTAAATCAGAAACCAAAATAAGAGAAATCAGACTTTAAACGACTTATATTTTATCGTGACTTTGAGAGTCGATGCCGTTATTCCAGAGCGTTAAAATATCGGTGGCTACTGCAGCGCCGCTTCCGGAAGCAATTGCCAATTGGCTTCTCCAACCCGCTAAGGTACCCGCAACATAAATTCCTTCTGCGACTAAATGATCGTTATTTTTCAAGTAAATGCGTTGTTTTTCAACTAAGGCTTTCGGGTGTTGGTGTACGTACTGCATTAATCCATCGATGGCAAAAGTGTTCGAATAGCCAACGGCTACTACAATAGCATTTGAAATATATTCAGTTTTATTGGTAATGACTTTAAAAGGTGCACTAGTGCCTTCAATTCGCATTACCTTTTCTTCTTCGATTTGAAGGATATGAGGGTAGCAATTCCTTAAATGCTGGCTGCTGTTCTTTAGTAAATCTGAACCCAAAGTGCCAGGAGAGATCCCGTAAGCATTATTAAAAAGCGCCTCCTGTAATGATGAGGTTTTTTGATGAGCAATAATTCCAATTTTTTTGTTGGAAGCATATGGTTTTTTATAGGCAGAACCTAAAACCAAAGCACAAGACATTCCAGCAACACCTCCGCCAAGAATCAGAACATCAAACATCGCTATTGATCTTTCGTTTTTTCTACAATCATTTTCGATATTTTAAAAATGAGTAGAATGCAAACGGCACAAAAAGAAGCGGCTATTCCGATTAATGCCACCATGCTGTTGCCTTCAAATAAATGATCAAAATCTAGAAGTGTAATGTTGAAAACAATTAAGGCTAGGGCAATAACGACTAAAACAGTAGTAAAAATTTTCATGGGTATGCTATAATTTGGAGTGAAAGTAATACAAATGAATTAAATGAACAAACCTTTAACATTCGAAGCAAATAATTTAACGGCTATAGCTAAAAGTACAACGCCAAACGTTTTCCGGACAACCCCTAAGCCCGTTTTGCCCAACATTTTTTCGATTTTGGCAGACGATTTTAAAACACCATAAACTAGTATAATGTTCAGGACAATGGCAACGACAATATTTTCGGTGTAGAATTGAGATCGCAAAGAAAGTAAAGTGGTCATGGTTCCCGCCCCAGCAATTAGAGGAAAAGCTAGCGGAACTATGGAGGCCGAGCTGGCCTCGGTATCTTTATAAATTCGGATGCCTAAAATCATTTCCAATGCTAAGAAGAACAAAACAAATGAACCCGCTACGGCAAACGAATGCACATCGATGCCGATTAGTTTTAGAAACCCTTCTCCAATAAATAGAAAGACAATCATAATAACAGCAGCGGCTAGGGAAGCTTTGCCAGACTCGATGTGGCCATGTTTCGCACGTAAATCAACGACTATTGGAATGGTCCCAACAATATCAATTACGGCAAAAAGCACCATGCCAACAGTAGCTATTTCTTTAAAATCAAAATTCATTTGGATGTTGTTTTAAAGCGCAAAAGTATTGAATTTGATGTGGTTAAACGCTAAAATGACGTTAATTTTAAATACTGCTTTTTGAAGTTTTTGCGCAAGTAAAGTTAGAATTGCTGTGCTTTTAGTAAAATTTTCAGAGTATGAAAAAAGTAGTGCTAAAATAACGGTAGAACAATTGCCTATTAGAATATATGTGCTTACTTTGACAGATAATTTGAAACTCAAACATATTATAAATTCCCATTACGCATTAATTAGCTATGTTTCAACTCGGAAAAACCATTGTCTCAGAAGACATTTTAGAAAAAGAATTTGTGTGCAATCTCTCTGCTTGCAAAGGTGCTTGCTGTGTCGATGGCGATGCGGGAGCACCTTTATCTAAAGAAGAAACCAAAATTTTAGAAGATATCTACAGTAAAGTAAAGCCCTTTTTACGCCCGGAAGGAATTGCCGCCATCGAAGCGCAAGGCACATGGAGAAACGGAACAGACGGCGATCTCGAAACACCATTAATTGACGAAAAAGATTGTGCTTACGTAATTTACGATGGCAAAACCGCCCTTTGTGGTATCGAGCAAGCTTACAACCAGGGAGCAGTAGCTTGGAAGAAACCCGTTTCCTGTCATTTGTACCCCATTCGAGTCAAAGATTTCACAGAGTTTGCCGCCGTCAATTATGACAAATGGGAAATCTGTGACGATGCCTGTTCTTTAGGAAAGGAATTGGAAGTACCCGTTTATAAATTCGTAAAAGAGGCGCTAATCAGAAGGTTCGGAATCGATTGGTATACCGAATTAGAAAAAGTGGCCGCCGAACTGCAACAGTCCAAATCGCGAAAATAATACTAAAAAAGCCAGAGAAATTCTCTGGCTTTTTTAGTATTCCTTGGTTAATTACTTGCAGTTACTTTTGCAGAAGAAGTAAAATTAGCGCCTCCATCTGGTCCTGTAAATGCAACACTACAATAGGTTGCAGAAATTTTACCGCCTACATACGACACATAAACACTTCCGGCGCTAGCTCTATAATAATAAGAAAATGTTCCTCCAGTTACTATCGAAATGCAAACTTGGTTCGGATTCATGAATGAAGTGGGGCAATTAGGACATACTTCGTAAACGCCTGCGGTTGGCAGATTAGCATTGGCAAAAACAATCGTCAAATCACCATTTGAGCCATTGGCGTTAATTTCATACTGATCTTGATTGATACTATGCAATACCGAATTGAAAGTCATTGTCGGAAATACCGAATTGGTAGCCGTATTGTTTGTTGGGTTGCAAGGAGCCGTTGGTGTAGTTACTATAATAGTGGTCGACCCAGTGGGACTAGCACACGATCCTTCATTAACCACCAAAGAATACATTCCGGCGCTTGCGGTAGAAGCAACGACAGATGGGTTTTGCTCCGAAGACACAAATCCGTTTGGACCAGTCCAGTGGTACTCCGCCATAGTACTTACAAAAGGTGTTTGCAGTTGTATGTAATTTCCCGCGGTAACTGGTGAATTACTACTGATTGTTGGTGTTCCTAAAGTACAAGGTTGCGGATTAGGGTTGGGTAACGGAGCTACTGGGTTGTTGTCGTTGTTACTAGAGCAACTCATGAGTAAAGCGGCTCCAATAAAAAAGTAAAGAAGATCTCGGGCAATGGTTTTGAAGGTCATAGTAAAAGTTTAAAATGTTAGTTTATTTCGTAAATAAAACCAGAATTATTGGTATAAAAAAATTAAAGAAATATATAAGGAATAAAACAAAAAAAAATACAAGTCGAAATACTTTTTTTATAAAAACAGAATAGTATCAAACGAGCTTTTTGCTTTTAAAAAAAGGGCCTTAATGTAAAAGCAAAGAAGCTATAGTTTACGGCAGTTTTAAAGAAATCTTAATTTTTAAAAGTCTAATAATCAATATTTTGTGTTTTAAAGAAAATGAGCTGGCGAAATCGTTGGTTGTTAAAAACTATAGCCGATTGTGAATAAGTTTGACTTTCATTTGCCGCGGAAAAACCTAATCTTTGTAATCAGAATAAAAACAAAATATTTTGTTAAAATTCCCCAATCAACTCCTTTAGTATTATGTCAGCAATAGAACCGATTTTACAAGAAAACAAAAACCGATTTGTCATTTTCCCAATCAAACACCACGACATTTGGGAATGGTACAAAAAAATGGAAGCTAGTTTTTGGACTGCAGAAGAAATTGATTTGTCGCAAGATCTAAACGATTGGAACAATAAGTTGAATGTTGATGAAAAATATTTTATCAAACACATTTTGGCTTTTTTTGCTGCTTCCGATGGAATTGTAAATGAAAACCTAGCCGAGAACTTCGTTAATGAAGTGCAATATGCTGAAGCCAAATTTTTCTACGGCTTTCAAATCATGATGGAAAATATTCATAGTGAAACCTATTCGCTCTTGATTGATACTTACGTAAAAGATGAAGCGGAGAAAAACGAATTGTTTACCGCTATCGACGTATTTCCTGCCATTAAGAAAAAAGCCGATTGGGCTTTGAAATGGATTAAATCCGAATCTTTTGCGGAAAGGCTGATTGCCTTTGCAGCCGTAGAAGGAATTTTCTTTTCCGGAAGTTTCTGCTCGATTTTTTGGTTGAAAAAACGTGGCTTAATGCCAGGATTAACCTTTTCTAACGAATTAATTTCTCGTGACGAAGGCGTGCATTGTGATTTTGCCGTGCATTTGCACAACCACCACTTGATTCACAAAGTGCCTAAAAAACGAATCAAAGAAATCATCGTAGACGCTTTAAATATTGAACGGGAATTTATCACCGAGTCGCTTCCAGTAAGTTTGATTGGGATGAACTCCAATTTGATGACCCAATATTTAGAATTCGTAACCGATAGATTGTTAGTAGAATTGGGATGCACCAGAGAATTCAACACCACGAATCCGTTTGATTTCATGGACATGATTTCCTTACAAGGCAAAACCAATTTCTTCGAAAAGAAAGTGGCCGAATACCAAAAATCGGGAGTGATGAATACCGATTCAGAAGCTCAGAAGATTTCATTCGATGCCGATTTTTAGTAGACTTGCCTTTTTTTCTTTACCTATACACGCCACTTAAAGTAGTTCACGCCTTTTCCCACAATGCCCTAGCCCCGATTGCAATGGCATCCTTTTGCGCCAGATTTTTGGTGCAAAAGATAGAATGAAAAGCGGGATTAGCTTCCCAAACAAACAAACACAAATTCGCAAAAATAGAGAAGGGATTTTCTATTTTTTAAAACAAACCAAACGATGTACGTAGTAAAGAGAGATGGCCACAAAGAGCCAGTGATGTTCGACAAGATTACCGACCGAATTAAAAAATTATGTTATGGCCTAAACGATTTAGTAGATGCCGTAAAAGTTGCCATGCGCGTTATTGAGGGATTGTATGACGGCGTGACCACTTCTGAATTAGACAATTTAGCAGCCGAAACCGCTGCATCGATGACCATTGCGCACCCAGATTACGCTCAATTGGCAGCTCGTATCGCGATTTCAAACTTGCACAAAAATACCACCAAATCGTTTTCGGAAACCATGAATGAAATGTATCATTATGTGAATCCGAGAACCAACCAACAAGCTCCGTTGCTTTCAGAAGAAGTACACGAAGTAATTCAAGCAAATGCAGAGTTTTTAGATTCGCACATTATTTACAACCGTGATTTCAACTACGATTATTTTGGATTTAAGACTTTAGAGCGTTCGTATTTATTAAAAATTAATGGCAAAATCGTAGAGCGCCCGCAACATATGTTGATGCGAGTAGCGGTCGGAATTCACTTGAACGACTTGGATGCCGTCATTGAAACCTACGACTTGATGTCGAAGAAATTCTTCACGCACGCCACACCAACGTTATTCAACGCGGGAACTCCAAAACCACAAATGTCGTCTTGTTTCTTATTGTCGATGAAAGACGATAGCATTGACGGAATTTACGATACTTTAAAATCGACCGCGAAAATTTCGCAATCTGCCGGTGGAATTGGCTTGTCTATTCACAATGTTAGAGCAACTGGTTCTTACATTCGAGGTACAAACGGAACATCAAACGGAATTGTTCCGATGTTGCGCGTGTTCAATGACACCGCACGTTACGTAGATCAAGGTGGTGGCAAAAGAAAAGGAAGTTTCGCGATTTATTTGGAAACGTGGCATGCCGATATTTTCGAATTTTTAGATTTGAAAAAGAATACTGGAAAAGAAGAAATGCGCGCCAGAGATTTGTTCTTCGCGATGTGGACGTCGGATTTGTTTATGAAACGCGTGCAAGAAGACAGTCATTGGACCTTGATGTGCCCAAACGAATGTCCAGGTTTGTATGAAGTATATGGCGAAGAATTCGAAGCGTTGTATACGTCTTATGAAGAAAAAGGAAAAGGAAGAAAAACCATCAAAGCACGCGAATTGTGGGAGAAAATCCTAGAATCGCAAATCGAAACCGGCACGCCCTACATGTTGTATAAAGATGCCGCGAATCGTAAATCGAATCAGAAAAATTTAGGTACGATTCGTTCTTCGAATTTGTGTACCGAGATTATGGAGTATACTTCTGACGATGAAATTGCCGTTTGTAATTTAGCGTCTATTTCGTTGCCAATGTTCGTAGAAAACGGAAAATTCAACCACGATTTATTGTTCAGCGTGACCAAACGAGTAACCCGCAACTTGAACAAAGTCATCGACCGAAATTACTATCCCGTAAAAGAAGCTGAAAACTCCAACATGCGCCACCGTCCGGTAGGATTGGGCGTACAAGGATTAGCCGATGCCTTCATTCTATTAAGAATGCCCTTCACCAGCGACGAAGCTAAAAAACTAAACCAAGAAATTTTCGAAACCTTATACTTTGCCGCTGTAACCGCTTCTATGGAAATGGCTAAAGAAGAAGGACCGTATTCTTCCTTCAATGGCTCACCCATTTCTCAGGGTGAATTCCAGCACAACCTTTGGGGCATGAAAGACGAAGAACTTTCCGGACGATGGGATTGGGCTTCTTTAAGAAAAGAAGTCGTTGAACATGGAGTGAGAAATTCCTTGTTAGTAGCACCAATGCCAACCGCTTCCACGTCACAAATTTTAGGAAACAACGAAGCTTTCGAACCTTACACTTCTAATATTTATACGAGAAGAGTATTGTCGGGCGAATTCATCGTTGTCAACAAACACTTGCTGGAAGACTTGGTAAAACAAGGGTTGTGGAACGAAGATTTGAAACAAGAAATCATGCGCCACAACGGATCGGTTCAAAACATTGACGCCATTCCGCAAGACTTGAAAGACCTATACAAAACCGTTTGGGAAATGTCGATGAAAGATATCATTGATATGTCAAGACACCGTGGCTATTTTATCGATCAGTCGCAATCCTTGAACTTGTTCATGCAGGATGCGAATTATTCGAAATTAACCTCAATGCACTTCTACGCTTGGCAATCTGGCTTGAAAACGGGAATGTATTATTTAAGAACCAAATCAGCCGTAGACGCCATCAAGTTTACGCTAAACAATGATAAAAAAGCCGAGCCCACTCAGGAAGTAGCCGCCGCTGTAGAAGTAACACAGCCCAACGAAACCGGAGAAATGTCGGCAGAAGATTTCAAAGCCATGATCGAACTAGCCCGAAATGCTGGTCCCGATGATTGCGAAATGTGTGGATCGTAATTTTTGAGACGATTACAATCCCATTAAAAAACAGCTATCTTTGGGTAGCTGTTTTATTTTTTAGAAGCTATTCCTGCTGTCCACTGTATTCCCGATTAAGAAAAGCTACGGCTGAAAGCCTTGTTTTCTAAAAATCGGGAGATGCCGTTACCATCAGGGCTAATGAAACCCGAAACGAAATATCACCCCGAGCAAAAATCGTAAATCGTAAATCAAAAACCGTACATCCAAAATGAACTGGGAACAACTATTATCCTTAAAACGCCAAGGCGACACCAGCAAACGCTTGCGCAAAGAACAAGACGACACGCGTTTGGGCTTCGAAGTCGATTACGATCGCATCATTTTCTCGGCCGCCTTCCGAAGCTTGCAAGACAAAACCCAAGTGATTCCACTTTCCAAAACCGATTTCGTGCACACGCGCTTAACACACAGTTTGGAAGTTTCCGTGGTTGGACGTTCCATTGGACGCTTAGTGGGTAAAAAAATCATCGAAAAATACCCGTATTTGCAAGAAGTACACGGTTTTCACATGAACGATTTTGGAGCCATTGTCGCCGCCGCTTCTTTGGCACACGACATCGGGAATCCTCCATTCGGACATTCGGGTGAAAAAGCTATTGGCGAATATTTTTCCATCGGAAAGGGGCAACAATACAAAGACCAAGTCACCGCAAAAGAATGGCAAGATCTAATCGATTTTGAAGGTAATGCTAATGGATTTTCAGTGCTTACGGCAAGTCGGCCCGGCATTGAAGGAGGTCTGCGAATTTCGTATGCCACTTTGGGCGCTTTCATGAAATATCCAAAGGAAAGTTTGCCTAAAAAACCTACCAAAAATATCGCGGATAAGAAGTACGGTTTCTTTCAATCGGACAAAGAATTCTTTCAAGATGTAGCTTCCGAATTGGGGTTGTTGTCTAATAAAACAGGCGAAGATATCGGTTTTGAACGCCATCCTTTAGCCTATCTAGTAGAAGCCGCTGACGATATTTGTTATACGATAATCGATTTTGAAGACGGCATTAATTTGGGATTGGTTTCTGAAGATTATGCCTTAGAATACTTAATAAAATTGGTGAAAGACACCATTGATACGGCGAAATACAAAACATTAACGACACGAGAAGACCGCATCAGTTATTTGCGTGCTTTGGCGATTGGGAACTTAATTCAAGATGCTGTTCGCGTGTTTGTTGAAAACGAGGAATTAATCCTTCAAGGAAAATTCCCTTATGCCTTGACCGATAAAAGCAAGTACAAAGCACAAATGGATGACATCATCAAATTGAGCGTCAAAAATATTTATCAAAGTCGGGAAGTGATTGAGAAAGAATTGACCGGTTATCAAATTATTAATACGTTATTGGATAAATTCATAACAGCGTATAACAATAATTTTGAAGGAACAGCAACCAATTACGACAAATTGTTGTTGCAAATTCTGCCCGAGAAACACCATTTGGAAAAAGAAAGTATTTATGCACGTTTGCTGCATATCTGTCATTTCATTTCATTGCTCACCGATGGAAATGCATTGCTATATTATCGGAATATTGTAGGGTACAAGGATTAGGTTGTTAATGTTTTAAGCGTTTTTTTGTAATATTAAAAAAAAGGATTAAGTTTGGTTCTCAAAAATTTAAAACAATGAAAAAAATTACACTATTAACCGCTTTGCTCTTTTCATTTGTTGCGTTTTCTCAAACTAATAAACAGAAAATTCAATCGTACTTAGAAACTAACAAAGCTAAATTTGGATTGACATCTCAAGATATCTCCGATTGGACTATCGCGAATGAATTCATCGGACAAGGAACAAAAATAACGAGTTGTTATATTGTTCAAAAGTACCAAGGCATTGAGATTTTCAATGCGCAATCTAATGTTTCTGTAAAAGACGGAAATGTGCTTAAAGTTGCCAATAGTTTCAAAAGCAATGTGGCTCAGAAAGTCAACACGACTTCGCCTTCTTTGTCTGTTTTGCAAGCATTAGGCAGTGCATATTCTAAATTAGGAATTGCTCCTGCTGCTTTTACCATTACAGAAGGCAATGACAATGCGAATATCAAAATTAGCGATGGGATTCATGAGGATCCAATTTTGGCGAAATTAGCATTTCAAACTACGACAGAGGACAAGTTAAATTTGGCTTGGGGTTTCCAGTTTTATGATCCAAATGGGAAGCATTATTGGGATGTGAAAATTGATGCCGTTTCTGGAAGTCTTTTAGATAAAAAAGATTTGACCATTAGCTGTAATTTTGGAGATAGAGCACACAAAAACCATGATTTCAAAAAGAATTTTAGTTTTGAAGCCAATGTTTTCAATACGCCTAGCACTTCTTTGTTAGTGGCAACGCCCGGAACTTACCGAGTAATTCCATTCAACTACGAAAGCCCAAACCACCATCCTTTTGAGTTAATTACAACGGCTGGAAATGCATTAGCTTCTCCAAACGGATGGCACGATGCTAACACTATAGGTGGAACAACAGCCTCATTGAAATTTACTTACACCAGAGGAAACAATGTCTTGGCGCAAGAAGACGCTGATGGGAATAATGGTAACGGAATTCGCCCTGACGGTACTGCGGCTTTAAATTTTGACTTTCCATTTGAAAACGGAGTGGGACAAACACAACAACCAACGTCATACACCCCTGCAGCTACCACCAATTTGTTTTACATGAATAACATCATGCACGACATCTGGTATCAGTATGGTTTTGACGAAGCCAACGGGAATTACCAACAAAACAACCTTGGAAGAGGTGGTGTTACTTCTGCAACAGGGGATTATGTGCAAGCAGATGCCCAAGATGGATACTCACAAACTACGCCTACTTTGAACAACGCTAATTTTACACCAACAAATGATGGCGTTAGACCAAGAATTCAAATGTTTATGTGGACATTAGGTGCGCCTCCAACCAATTATATTACTGTGAATTCACCAGCATCTATCGCTGGTCAGTATGCAGCTACAACAAACGTATTTGACACTACGGATAGAATTCCAGTTCCAGCAGCTCCAAATGGCATTGTTTCGGATTTAGTTTTATACCAAAATAACCCAACACCTCCAGGATACAATTCAGCTTGTCAGGCCGCTTTGAACCCGTTTGAATTGAGCGGGAAAATCGCTTTGATTAAAAGAGGAGGCTGTTTCTTTAACTTGAAAGTTAAAAATGCTCAAGACGCAGGAGCCTTAGCAGTAATTGTTATGGATAGTATTCCAGCTAATCCAACCCGTCTTTCCATGAGTTCAACAGGATTGTTAGGAATTACAATTCCAGCGGTTTTTGTTACTAAAGAAATTGGAGACCAATACATAGCAGAATTGGCCAATGGCCCAGTAAATGTAAAATTAGAAGTTCCTGCAGGATTGTATTTATATGCTGACGGAGATTTTGATAACCTAATCATTGGACACGAATACGGGCACGGTATTTCTAACCGTCTTGTTGGTGGTGGTTTAGCGAATTGCATGACTAACTACGATCAAATGGGTGAAGGATGGTCTGACTTCTTCGGAATGATAAATGAAATTAAAGTGGGTGATAATGGTGCAACACCAATAGAAGTTGGGACATACGTAACCAACCAACCAACAACAGGGGTTGGATTTAGAGATTTTCCATACTCTACTGATCTAGCACTGAATCCAAGAACTATGAACGATTCTAATTTACCAATACCTGTAGATGCTACCGACACAAGCTATAGATATAAAATTGGAGAGTTTTGGGCTTCTTGTTTGTGGGATTTAACATGGGCCTACATAGACCAATATGGTTTTGATCCAGATATTTATAATGGAACTGGAGGAAACAACAAAGTAATGCGTTTAGTTGCTGATGCACTTAAATTAGAAAACTGTAATGCAACTACAATTATTACCGGTAGAGATAACTTATTTGCAGCGGATCAAGCTACAACTGGAGGAGTTGATTACTGTATGATAGCAGAAGTTTTCAGAAGAAGAGGAGTTGGTCTTAATGCTTCTGCTGGAAGCGCTCAAGATTGTAACGACCAAGTAGAAGATTTCACTCAATTTCCTGCAGGACCAAACTGTACGTTGGGAGTGAATTATTTTAAAAACGAAGAATTAATTCGAGTATATCCAAATCCTTCAAACGGATTGTTAAATATTCGTATCAATAAATTTGTTGGAAAAGTGAACATTCAAGTTGTTGACCTTAATGGAAGATCGGTATTCAGCCAAACAGATGCTAATTTCAATATCGAAAAATCAATTAACATTAACAGCTTACAGTCTGGAGTTTATATTGTAAAACTAACAGGAGATAATTTAAATTATTCTCAAAAATTAATTAAGAACTAATTTTTAAGTAAACTTAAAGAAATCCAAATCGAAAGATTTGGATTTTTTTTTGACAAAAACGTAATTCCTAAAAGGCATCATTGAAGAAAGTTTATGATTTCTTAGCAAAAACTCAAAAAGATTCAAAAAAAGATTCAAAAAATAAATTATGTTTGCATCTGTAAAATTTGAACTATGAAAAAAATTACTTTACTGACTATTCTATTGTTTTCATTATTTGGGTACGCTCAAACTAATAAACAAATTATCCAAACGTATTTGGAAAGCCATCGTGCCCAATATCAATTGACACCGCAAGATATTTCAGATTGGACTATCGAAAGCGAAGTAGTCGGTAGCGGTACTAAGATTACAAGTTGTTATATTGTGCAACGTTTTCATGGAATTGACCTCTTCAATGCTCAATCTAACGTATCCATTAAAGACGGTAATGTAATTCAATTAGGAAACAGATTTCAAAAAAACATAGCACAAAAAGCCAACACAACTTCACCAAGTTTGTCTGCTATTGATGCGATTTCAAAAGCTTATTTTCATTTAGGAATTCCAGTTTCAGGGACGTTTTCAGTAATTGAAACTATTTCGGATAAAGCGTTTAAATTATCTGATGGGCATTTAGAGGATCCTATCAGTGCTAAATTGGTTTACCAATCTACAGCAGCTAATACTTTAAAATTAGCTTGGGCTTTTCAATTTTATTCGCCAGACAGCAAACATTTATGGGATTTGAGAATAGATGCTACCAATGGGTCTATTCTTGAAAAAAACGATCTAACACTAAATTGTACTTTTGGAAAACCAAAAACACAAGAAGAGGCAAAGCATAATTTTAGTTTCGAAAAATATGCTTTTACGGGAAATCGTCCTGCATCAGTATTGGCAACTCCCGGAAATTATCGCGTAATTCCTTATAATTACGAAAGTCCAAACCATCATCCTTTTGAATTAATAACAACTGCTGGAAATGCCTTGGCATCACCAAACGGTTGGCACGATGCCAATACCATTGGCGGCACTACTGCGAGTTTAAAATTTACCTATACTAGAGGGAATAATGTCTTAGCTCAAGAAGATGCCGATGGGAATAATGGATCTGGGATTAGACCAGACGGCGGAGCCAGTCTTAATTTTGATTATACTTATGGAGGTCAAACGCTCCAACCAACGGCATATACACCAGCCGCTACTACGAATTTATTTTACATGGTTAACATGATGCACGACATTTGGTACCAATATGGTTTTGATGAAGTAGGCGGAAATTTTCAACAGAGCAACTTAGGAAGAGGTGGAATCACTTCGGCTACGGGTGATTATGTATTGGCTGATGCTCAAGATGGGTACTCACAAACGTCAGCAACTTTAAATAATGCTAATTTTTCTACGCCTAATGACGGATCGCGTCCAAGAGTTCAAATGTATTTGTGGACAGCTGGAGCGCCACCAACGAATTTTATCACGGTTAATTCGCCAGCAAGTATCGCTGGACCAAGAGAAGCTACAACAAATGTTTTTGAAGGTACTGACCGTATTGCTGTTCCTTCTGCTCCAAATGGAATCATTTCGGATTTGGCTTTATATAATAATAACCCAACACCTCCGGGATATCACTCCGCTTGTCAAACACCAACAAATGCTTTTGAGTTATCAGGTAAAATTGTGTTGATTAAAAGAGGAGGTTGCTTTTTTAATTTAAAAGTTAAAAATGCTCAAGATGCAGGCGCTTTAGCAGTAATAGTAATGGATAGTATCGATAATAATCCTACAAGACTCTCTATGAGTTCAACAGGAATTCTAGGGGTCACCATTCCAGCGGTATTTATTTCTAAAGAAGTCGGAGACGCATTAGTAGCGGAAATGGCAAACGGACCGGTAAATGTGAAATTAGAGTCGCCCGCAAATTTATACTTATATGGTGATGGCGATTTTGATAATGGTATTATTGGTCATGAATTTGGACACGGGATTTCTAACCGATTAATCGGAGGTCCAGCCAACGCTTCTTGTATGACTAATGGAGAGCAAATGGGTGAAGGATGGTCGGATTGGTTCGGATTGATGAATCAAATTAAAGTGGGAGAAACGGGAGCTGAAGCGAAAGGTATAGGAACTTATGCTATTAATGAACCAGTGACAGGAGGCGGAATTAGAGCCTATCCTTATTCAACGGATTTCAATATCAACCCACTTACTTTAGTGAATTCTAATGATGCAGAACCTCATAATAGAGGAGAAACTTGGACAGCGGTACTTTGGGACTTAACTTGGGCTTACATTAATAAATACGGATTCGACCCAGATATTTTTAATGGAACGGGAGGAAACAACAAAGTAATGCGTTTGGTTATTGATGCTTTGAAATTACAAACCTGTAATACAGCATCATTTATTAGCGCTAGAGACAACCTTTTTGCAGCGGATCAAGCAACAACCGAAGGGCAAGATTATTGTTTGATTGCCGATGTTTTTCAAAAAAGAGGAATGGGTTTAAATGCTTCTTCAGGAAGTGTTGATAGCGGAGTGGATCAAGTGGAAGACTTTACTGCTTTTCCAGCAGGACCAAATTGCGTATTGTCTGTAAATTACTTTGATAAAAATGATTTGTTTAGAGTATATCCAAACCCGACCAACGGTTTCTTAAATGTTCGTATTAATCAATTTGTTGGAAAAGTTTCTATTCAAATAGTGGATATTAATGGCAGAGTAGTCTTTAGTCAAAATGAAGAGAATTTCAATATCGAAAAAACGATTAACATCAATAGTCTACAAACTGGAATGTATGTTTTGAAAGTAACAGGCAATAATGTGAACTACAGTCAAAAAATACTTAAGAACTAATTCATAATTCATAAGTTTTCTAAAAAGTCCAAATCGCAAGGTTTGGACTTTTTTTATGCCTGATTTAAAAGTGTAATCAAGCTAGCGACATCTATATTGCAGATTCGTTGTAGTTCCTCCACAGAGCCTTGCTCAATAAATTGATCAGGAATACCCAACGTTTTGATGGGTGTCGCATAGTGGTTATTCGCAGCAAATTCTAGAATGGCACTGCCAAACCCACCGGTAATGACGCCTTCTTCTATAGTAATCACAGCTTCAAAGGAATTAAATATAGAATGCAATAAAGATTGGTCAAATGGTTTTACAAATGCAAAATCATAGTGCGCAATGGCTTTTGGATTGTGGAGTTTATTTAAAGCTTGTATCACATTATTCCCGATAGCGCCTGTCGATAAAATGGCAATTTGAGTACCTTCTTTCAAACAGATGGCTTTTCCAATCGCGATTTCTTTAAAAGGCTTTTGCCAATCAATGGTAACGCCACGACCTCTGGGATAACGGATGGCTATAGGATGTGCTAAACCTAATTGTGCGGTATACAAGATATTTCGTAAGGCCACTTCATTTAAGGGCGCATAAACGATGATGTTCGGGATGCAACGCAAATAAGCGAGATCGAAAACGCCATGATGCGTAGCGCCATCTTCTCCAACCAAACCCGCACGATCCAAACAAAAAATCACAGGCAGATTTTGTAAGGCCACATCGTGAATCACTTGATCGTAAGCCCGTTGTAAAAAAGTAGAGTAAATATTGCAAAAAACCATCATTCCTTGTGTGGTCATTCCGGCAGCTAAAGTGACGGCGTGTTGCTCGGCGATGCCCACATCAAAAGCCCGTTTCGGAAAAGCATCCATCATGAATTTCAGCGAACTTCCAGAAGGCATTGCGGGCGTGATTCCGATGATTTTTTCGTTTTGTTGCGCTAACTCTAATAGGGTTAATCCAAAAACGTCTTGGTATTTTGGAGGTAAATTTTCTTCCGATTTAAAATGGATTTCACCAGTAGCTTTGTCAAATTTTCCAGGCGCATGGTATCGTACCTGATCTTCCTCAGCTTGCTGCAATCCTTTTCCTTTTGTTGTGATGATGTGAAGAAACTTCGGGCCTTTTATTTTTTGTAACCGTCGCAATTCCGTAAGCAAAGCGGACAAATTGTGTCCGTCAATAGGTCCGGAATAATCAAAGTTTAACGATTTGATCATGTTGTTTTGCTTCGGATTTTTTCCGTCTTTAACTGAAGTCAGGTATTTTTTCAATGCACCAACGCTGGGATCAATTCCGATCGCATTGTCGTTTAGAATGACTAATAAATTCGCATCGGTAACTCCGGCATGATTTAATCCTTCAAAAGCCATCCCAGAAGCGATAGAAGCATCTCCAATTACCGCAATATGCTGTTTGGTGTAATCGCCTTTTAAATTGGATGCTAATGCCATTCCCAATGCTGCCGAAATAGAAGTAGAAGAGTGGCCCACGCCAAAAGTATCGTAAACACTTTCACTTCGTTTGGGAAAACCAGAAATTCCGCCTAATTGTCGGTTGGTGTGAAATTGTTCTCGACGTTCGGTTAGAATTTTATGTCCGTAGGCTTGATGGCCAACATCCCAAACGAGTAAGTCTTCGGGTGTATTGAATACGTAATGTAAGGCAATGGTGAGTTCAATCACGCCTAAACTGGCTCCTAAATGGCCTTCTTTTACCGAGACAACATCTATAATAAACTCTCGTAATTCTAGTGCCAATTGAGGCAATTGCTGCTCTAGGAGCCGGCGTAAATCCTGTGGATTTTGAATTTGTGAAAGTAAATTTTCTGACATGAGGCAAAGGTAACAAATTGAATTCCTATTTTTGCTTCATGGACAACATTTTCACCGACGAGTACTATATGAAAAAGGCTTTGCAAGAAGCGGAATTGGCTTTTGAGAAAGGTGAAATTCCGGTAGGAGCCGTAGTTGTAATTGACAATAAAGTAATTGCTCGCTCGCATAATTTGACGGAAATGCTACACGATGTGACCGCGCATGCCGAAATGCAATCGATTACTGCGGCGGCTAATTATTTAGGAGGAAAGTATTTAAAAGGCTGCACATTGTATGTGACGCTAGAGCCCTGTCAGATGTGTGCGGGTGCTTTGTATTGGAGTCAGCTTTCGAAGATAGTTTATGGTGCATCGGATGAGCAACGTGGTTTTGTAAAAATGGGTACACAATTGCATCCTAAAACGGAAGTGGTTTCTGGAGTTTTGGCGACTGAAGCTGCCGATTTGATGGTACGGTTTTTTGCAGAGCGCAGAAAATGATTTAGCTCCCAAAGATGCAGAGGCGCAAAGCTTGAAGTGAATTATAAAAGAATGCGATTTTTTTAGCCCGGATAGTAGCGAAAATCCTCGCAGAGATTGAAGCGGATAGCCGGAAATAGCTCCTGATTGCTTCACTTCAACTGCAATGACAAGACATAAAAAAACCGCCTTTCGTGAGATTGGCGGTTTTGTTTTAATCTAAAATATCTTTTCCTGTTTTATCATAGAAATGATATTCTAAGTACGTGTAAGCGTCACGAGGTATGATTTTCACCCATTTCTTATGCTCCAAAAACCATTTGGAACGCAAGGATGGAAAACCTTTACTGAGGTATGCAGCCACAAATGGGTGTACATTGAGTACCACTTTTTTGTGGGTTTTTAGTATTCTTTCCAGATCGAAATTGATTTTATCAATGATTTGAATTGGTGCTTCAATTTCACCATTTTCATTGTTGGGATCTTCTTCTCTGGTTTTGATGTTGACTTCTGGTCTTACGCGTTGTCTGGTAATTTGGACTAGCCCAAATTTACTCGGTGGTAAGATTTTGTGTTTGGCTTTATCATCGCTCATTTCTTCTCTTAGGAAGTCGAACAACACTTTGCGATTATCGGGATTTTGCATGTCAATAAAATCGACTACAATGATGCCACCCATATCTCGTAGACGCAATTGTCTGGCGATCTCGGCTGCGGCAATCATGTTGACTTCCATGGCAGTGTCTTCTTGGTTGGTGGCTTTGTTGGAACGGTTTCCGCTATTCACATCGATGACGTGTAAAGCTTCGGTATGTTCTATAATCAAATAAGCTCCTTTACTCATGGATACTGTTTTTCCGAAGGAAGTTTTGATTTGTCTCTCTATGTTGTATTTCTCGAAAATGGGTGTGTCTTTAGATTGATAAAACTTAACAATTGATTGTTTGGAAGGGGCAATTTCTTGCACATAATCCTTCGTTTCGTTGAACAACTCTTCATCATCAATGTAGATACCGCTGAAGGTATCGTTGAAAACATCCCGAAGTATCGAAGAAGCTCGGTTGAGCTCTCCTAAAACTTTGGAAGGATGATGAGCGGTTGGTAATTTTTTACACATTGCAGTCCATCTGCTAAGCAGGTTCTGCAAATCTTTTTCTATTTCGGCTGTATTTTTGCCTTCGGCTACTGTGCGAACAATAACGCCAAATCCTTTTGGTTTGATAGTTTGTACTAATTTTTTAAGTCGGTCTTTCTCGCCTTTTTCTTCTATTTTTTGAGAAACAGAAACACGGTCGGAGAAGGGAACAAGAACAATAAAACGCCCAGCAAGAGAAAGCTCAGAGCTAATTCTTGGACCTTTGGTTGATATTGGTTCTTTGACTACTTGTACTAAAACGGATTGATTGGAATTGAGCACATCGGCTATGGTTCCGTCTTTGTCAATCTCTTTTTCAAACTGAAAGTTTTTTAGGGAGAAATCTCTTAATTTACCTGCGCTTACAAGTTTTATGAATTTCAGTTGGGAAGCAAGATTTGGACCTAAATCGTGATAATGTAAGAAAGCATCTTTTTCGAAGCCTACGTTAACAAAAGCAGCATTTAGTCCGGCAACTGGTTTTCTAATTTTGGCAATAAAAATATCGCCAACTTGAAAATTGCTTGATTCTTGTTCTTTGTGTAATTCAATTAGTTTTCCATCTTTTAATAAGGCAAAATCTACGGCTTCAGAACTAGATCGGATGATTAATTCTTTATTCACACGTTAAATTTTTATCCAGACTTTTGAAATACGATTTCTGATAGTTGATGGACGACGTTAAATCGTAAATCGGATATCGTACATTGTAAATCAAATGCGCGGATGGATTAAACAATATTTTAACAGGTATTGAACCCGGTGAAAATTTAGTGTACCGTATTCCGATTTTTAGTTTACCGTAATGGAATACTAAATTACTGAATACCGAATACTTCCTTTTCCATTTCAATGAACGTTTAAAAAGAAAAAAGTAGTTTTTAGACTACTTTTTCTTTTTGTGACGGTTAGCTCTCGCTCTTTTCTTACGTTTGTGCGTCGCTACCTTATGTCTCTTTCTTTTTTTACCACTTGGCATAGTTGGTGATTTTGTGATTAATAAATATTTTTATTTTGCTTCGTTGTTCGTTTTCACTCCTTCTACAAATACTTTTGCAGGTTTAAATGCTGGAATGTTGTGAGCAGGGATTTTTATTGTTGTATTTTTCGAAATATTTCTACCGGTTTTTTCAGCTCTCGTTTTGATGATAAAACTGCCAAAACCTCTTAAGTAAACGTTATCTCCAGTTTCTAACGAAGTTTTCACTTCTTCCATAAAAGATTCCACAGTGGCTTGAACATCTCCTTTTTCAAGACCTAATTTTTCTGAAATTTTTGCTACGATATCTGCTTTCGTCATTTTCTTTCTAATTTAATAAATTTTTGAATTTTTTTTGAGGTTGCAAATATATGAATTTAAAAAACAATTAATCAACCTAATTCATTAAAATTTAATTACATAAACTTTTACTTTTGTTAACCAAAAATTAATCATGAATTTTACTAACTCGTTAACCAAATGGTATTTACAAAACAAGCGCGATTTACCGTGGCGGAATACTAAAAATCCGTACTTCATTTGGTTGTCGGAAATTATGCTTCAACAAACTCGAGTAGCGCAAGGAATGCCCTATTTTTTGTCTTTTACAACGGCGTTTCCAACTGTTTTTGAATTGGCCAACGCATCCGAAGAACAAGTCCTAAAATTGTGGCAAGGGTTGGGCTATTATTCCCGAGCCAGAAATTTACACAAAACGGCACAGTTCGTGGCTTTTGAATTGAATGGCGTTTTTCCAAATAACTATAAAGATTTGTTGCAGTTAAAAGGAATAGGCGAGTATACAGCCGCAGCTATCGCTTCTTTTTCCTACCAGGAAGCGGTTCCAGTGGTAGACGGAAATGTGTTTCGAGTATTGTCTCGCTATTTTGATATTGAAACAGACATCGCCTCCAGCGGAGCTAAAAGGGAATTTAGTGCTTTGGCTTTTGAAATGATGTCAAAGAAAGATCCTGCTTTGTTTAACCAAGCGCTAATGGAATTTGGAGCGCTCCAATGTGTTCCTCGTAACCCGGATTGTTCTAACTGCGTCTTGAATCAAGGCTGCTTAGCATTACAAAAGAAAAAGGTGGAATTGTTGCCAATTAAAGCCAAAAAACTGAAAGTGAAAAATCGTTTTTTTAACTACATCATTTTTTTAGACGATGCCAACAACACATTGATTCAAAAAAGAACCGCCAAGGGAATTTGGCATAATCTGTACGAATTTCCATTAATCGAAACGGAGCAAGAAGTTGATTTTGAGTTTGTTTTCAACGAGATTCAGAAAAATCCGATAATTGAAAATAAAATTGTTAGCCTTTCCGAAAGGAATAACAAAAGTCAAATCCACAAATTATCGCATCAACATTTACACATCAAATTTTGGAAAACTACCGTAAAAGGAACGATTCCAAACGGGATTGATTATGCCACTTTAATAACCTTTCCTTTTCCGATTGTGATTTTTAATTTTATAGAAAAGGATTGGGAATAGTTTTTAAAAAATTAGTACATTTGAATAAATTACAATAACACATAAAATGAGCGGAACGTTAAACAAAGTTATGTTAATTGGTCACCTTGGCGAAGATGTAAAGATGCATTATTTCGACGGTGGCAACTGTATAGGCCGATTCCCTTTGGCAACGAATGAAACCTACATCAATAAATCTACCAACGAAAAAATTACTTCTACGGAATGGCACAATTTAGTAGTGCGCAACAAGGCGGCTGAAATTTGTGAAAAATATTTATCCAAAGGCGATAAAATTTATGTTGAAGGTCGAATTAAGTCAAGACAATGGCAAACAGAAGAAGGAATAACGAAATATACCACTGAAATTCAAGTTACCGAGTTTACCTTTTTAACCGTAAAAAAAGAAATCGAATCCAGCCGAGCAGCGGGTGCTTCAGATGCTAAAAACCCTAGTTTCGACACCCACGATAATCCAATGCCAGAGAACGACATGCCGTTCTAATTGTTTAACTAATTTTATTTCATTTGGACCCAGAGCCCAATTCTATCTTACTTTCAACCCTTGATACCAATTTACTCTTTGGTTTTATTGCCATCTTTATCTTGCTTTTTTGCTCGGCCTTAATTTCTGCCGCCGAAGTAGCTTACTTTTCTTTAACACCCAAAGATATTGACGAATGTTCTCAGGATAGTCCGGCGAAAACCCAGATAATTACTTCTTTATTAGAAAAACCCAAAAAACTGTTGGCGACGTTGTTGGTGGCTAATAATTTTATTAATATCGGCGTAGTAATTTTGTTTTCGGTACTTGGAAAGAATTTGTTTGCCTCTATTGCCTCGCCATTATTGAAATTCATTGTTGAAGTAATATTAGTAACCTTTCTAATTTTGCTCTTTGGAGAAGTCTTGCCAAAGATTTATGCTAGCAGAAACAACAAAAAATTCGCTAAATTTTTTGCCTATCCGTTATCCATATTAGACAAATTATTGTCTCCAATAAGTTTGCCGATGCGTTCGTTAACAGTTTTTCTGCATGAAAAATTGGGCAACAAGCAAAAGTCGAATTTTTCGGTAGATCAATTGTCACAAGCTTTAGAACTCACTTCTTCTGATGATACTTCTCATGAAGAACAAAAAATCTTAGAAGGAATCGTTTCTTTTGGAAACACAGATACGAAACAAGTTATGAGTCCGCGTATCGATATTTTTGCGCTTGAGATTGAAGAAACCTTTTCGGAAATTTTCCCTAAGATTTCTGAAAAAGGATATTCTCGAATCCCCGTTTATCGTGAGAGTATTGACCATATCGAAGGTGTTTTGTTTGTGAAAGACTTGATTCCGCATCTTCATAAAAAAGAGTTTGATTGGAAAAAATTACTTCGTGAGCCTTTCTTTGTTCCAGAAAATAAGAAACTCGATAATTTGCTAAAAGATTTTCAAAGTATGAAAAGTCACTTAGCCATTGTGGTGGATGAATACGGCGGAACCTCTGGGCTAGTTTCTTTGGAAGATGTTATTGAAGAAATCGTGGGCGACATCAGTGACGAGTTTGATGATGAAAACATTAATTTTTCTCAAATCGATGACAAGAATTTTTTGTTTGAAGGGAAAATTAATTTGAAAGATTTTTACCGAATAATAGATGTCAACGAAGAATTATTCGAAGACCGTAAAGGTGAAGCCGAGACCTTAGCTGGTTTTATACTGGAGATATTAGGAAATTTTCCAAAAAAAGGGCAGAAAATAAATTTTGACAACTGTCGTTTTACTATTGAAACTGTTGATAAAAAACGAATCAAACAAATAAAAGTAACTCTTGAATAATCAGCGAATGCTACAAAAATTAAAAGCCATCTTATTAGTAACGATTGTGATTGTAATGGCAACCAGTTGTAAAAAAGAGGTTTTGCCCAAGCCTTCCAGTCAACTGCGGTTGGATTATCCTGTTGCCAAGTATGCTCATTTTGAAAATGCGTGTCCGTTTACATTTGATATGAATGCGACTGCCATTATTAAAGAGAAATCGGATTGCAATTTTACTATTGATTATCCCAAAATGAAAGCTACTATTTACCTTAGCTATAAACCAGTTAACAACAATATCAACACCCTACTTCGAGATGCTCAAAAACTTACTTACGAGCACGTCATCAAAGCCGATGATATTTTAGAGCAGCCGTTTATCAATAGAGAAAACAGAGTGTATGGCATGTTTTATAACGTCGATGGAAATGCGGCAACCAATGGACAGTTTTATGTTACTGATAGCATCAAACATTTTATAGATTGTTCGGTTTATTTTTATGCGAAACCCAATTTCGATTCGATCATGCCTGCTGCTAGCTATGTAAAAAACGACATGCAACGATTAATGGAAAGTTTGCGTTGGAAATAATCAAGAAGGAACCATAAAAAAAGAGTCAAGAGCAAGATATATTCTCGCTTCTTGACTCTTTTTTCTGTTTTCGGCCGGTTTATGCAGGATTCTTAACCGACTTAAGATTAGAAACTTTGTATGTTTTTCCGTCAGCGGTGGCTTCTACTATTTTTACTAATGAAGTTGGAGTTTGTAGAGAACTATCAAAAGAAACAGTAGCTTCTTTTTTATCGAAATCAACGGTGGCTTTTTGAACACCATCTGTTTCTGATAATTCTTTTTCGATAGTTTTTGCACAACCGATAGCACAAGTCATTCCATCTATAGTGAAGGACGCTGTTTCTAATTTTTCTGGGTTGATTGTTGGTTTTGCCGATGAAGCTACAATTTCTTGTTTTGGAGCGCTATCCGTTTGTTTGCAGCTAGTCGCCGATAATGCAATGAAAGAAAAGGCAAGAATCAATTTAGAGAATTTCATAGTGATTAGGGTTTAGTTTGTAATCGGAAGGATTGTTATTCATAAAATCCTTTACAAAAATAACTAAAAAAAGAAGTGAGGTTTCATAAAATTATTACAAATTTGAAGCATTAAAAACAGCGCATGAGCACCAAGCAAATAAAGTGGATTTTCTTGGGACTGCTAGCCTTAATTTGGGGCAGTTCATTTATTTTAATTAAAAGGGGTTTGGTTGGATTAAACCCCTATCAGTTAGGTTCGTTGCGAATGATTTTTGCTGCAATTTTCTTAGCATTAATCGGATTTAGAAGTGTTACGACAATTCCGGCCTACAAATGGAAATACATCGCCATTACTGCTTTATTTGGCACCTTTATACCCGCTTATCTTTTTGCTTTAGCAGAAACCAATATTGAAAGTTCTGTAACTGCAATTTTGAATTCTTTGACCCCGGTCAACACGCTTATATTAGGAGCACTAGCATTCGGATTGCAGTATAAAAGAAGTCAGGTTTTAGGAGTTATTATTGGCTTTATTGGTACGACTTTGTTGATTTTTAACGGAGCCATTCACCATCCAAATCAAAATTACAACTATGCTATATTAGCCATCATCGCGACGATTTGTTATGGCATCAATGTGAATTTGATTAAGAAATACTTGTCAGATTTGAGTCCGCTAAGCATTACTACTGGCAATTTCCTAGTGATGTCGATTCCGGCCTCAATAATCTTATATTTTTCAGGATTCTTTGATGTGATTCATGTCGCAAAAGTGCAACACTCTGTAGGCTTCATTTTAATTTTAGGTGTTGTAGGAACTGGAATCGCTAATATTTTGTTTTTCAAACTTATTCAAATTTCTACACCCGTTTTCGCTACGACAGTTACCTACTTAATTCCGATTGTCGCCTTTTTTTGGGGAATTTTAGATCGAGAATTTTTGACGCCCGTGCAATCGATTGGCGCGTTTATTATTTTAATTGGAGTGTATCTTTCGAGTAAGAAGTAAAAAGGCTATCGTTTTCGGACAGCCTTTTTAAATTCAATTTGTCTTATTGAAAATCAGCATCCAAAACGCCCTCATTTATTTTGACGTCGGTGGTGGTCAATAAAATTTCCATTCCAATATTGGTGTTCGTCACATAGGGTATTTTAATGCCTTTAACTTCGCGATAGTCACTAAAGCTTGTCGTTTGTGAAAGTTGTTGACTGTTGACATCCGTGGTTATCACTTCAGCCACTTTTAAACCAGTTTTTACATCGTAGTAATAGGTGCCTTTACCTTCTTTTAGAACATAAACATCGGCATCATTATATTTTTCAATGCCATCTAAAACGAGACTAGACTTATTTTGTAAATCCAATTCTTCAAAAGGAACAGCATTGGCCTTAAGAATTGTTGAGTCTTCGCCAGTTACTTCTTTACGTTGTCCTTGTTGTACTAAAAAAGCACCTTTGTCATTTACAATTTGTTGCATAATACTCATACCCATCACTTTTACATCTCGAAACTGCTTGTGGTTGGCAGAAACTTTGTAAGTTAATTCAATGGGAGCGCCTTGAACTGTGCCAGATGAAATTGTATATAACGTTTTGACATTTTTCAACGCTGCTTCGCCACCGATGGCTTTGATGTAATTTTGCAGGACCGTTTTTGCAGTAATTCCAGCAGGGATAGCTCTCTTGTAGACGGGTTTTTCAGTTGGATTTCCATATTTATCAAAATAGAAAATCGGAATTTTTAGGTTTTCTAAAGCTGGCAGAACTTCTGATCCTTTCCCAACAATAATGATTCTAGCTTGGTCGACTAAGAAATATTTGTTGGCCACTCGAAGAATATCGTCAGGGGTTACGGCATTGATATTTTGAATGTAGTTCTCATAGAAATCTTCAGGAAGGCCTTGTGTTTTAATTCGCAACGCATAACCAGCAACCGTTTGGGGTTTCTCAATTTCCATGACGAACTGCCCAACATAACTCGCTTTGGCATTTTTTAAAGCTTGCTCCGCTACTTTTTCCGTGCGAATACGTTTGATTTCTTTAATCATTTGCACTACAGCACTATCGGTGACGCTGTTGCGGACTTCAGCATAGGAAATAAAGCGGGAAATGTACTTATTAGCATTAAGATTAGAACCGGTGTCATAAGTCCACGCGTGTTTTTCTCTTAAATTCGACATCAAATAGCCATTGTAATCGCCACCCAAAATATAGTTCGCCACGATTACTGGAAAATAATCTTTGTCGGTCATTTTTAAAGTGCTCAAATTTAGCAACGAGATTTCCGATTGAACGGCATTCGGCATGTCTACAAAATTGATTTGCGTGTATTGTACGTCTTTATTATTTGAATAGGTCAAATTGGGCGCAACCGCTTTTTGCCAGGATCCGAATTGGGTTTCAATTTGCGCTTTGATTTCTTCAAATTTTACGTCACCAATAACAATCAAGTAAGCGTTTTCTGGAACAAAGTAGGTGTTGTAATAGGTATTCACATCATCCAACGTGATTGTATTCAGACTTGCTTCGCTAACATATTCGCCAAAAGGATGGTTCTTGCCATAAGACAAGACATTTTCGACGCGTCGAGAAACAGCTGCCACGCTTTTTTCTGTAGCTTTTAAACTCTCTAACAATTTGGTTCGTTCTTTATCAAATTCCGCTTGCGTAAAAACGGTGTTTAAGCAACCTTCTGCTAACAATTCTAGGATTCTTTTTGAGTATTTGGATAGCCCACTGGCCGATGCGCCAGTAGTACTGAAATTAATATTGGCTCCTAAAAAATCAATTTCTTCATTAAAGGCGGTTTTTGAAGTTTTTTCAGTGCCGCTGCCCATTAAACTGCTGGCCAAATTGGAAACTCCCTTTTTAGCACCTTCTAAATTTGGAGCATTATCTATGAATAAATTATAGGAAACTCTCGGTAACTTATGGTTTTCTACCACCAGGACTTTTAGTCCATTTTGAAGCTCAAAAGATGTTGGTTTTCCTATATTAATAGTGGGCGCTGGTCCTGGTTTTGGTTGGATATCATTTTGGGCTTGTAGCGACACACAGTATAAGAGGCTGAATAAAAAGAATACACTATTTTTCATAAGGTGAGGGCTTAATTTTGAGATTTATCTTTTGCAGGAACGTAATCTAATAGCAATCGCTGGTTCGGATTTAGATATTTTTTAGCAACAGTTTGAATGTCTTCCCGCGTAATCGAGCGATAGGCATCAATGTCGGTATTGATTAAATTCACATCGCCATAAAGTAAATAGTAGGTCGCTAAATTTTCGGCAATTCCTTCTACAGTGGCGTTGTTGTTTACAAATTCACTTTCAATGTTATTTTGTAATTTTTGAAAGTCTTTTTCGGAAATCAATTCGGTTTGTAGTTTCACTATTTCGGCATCAACTTCTTTTAAAATGCTTTCAGTGCTGTTTTCGCCTAATGGAAGTCCGTATAAAACATACATCCCATAATCTTCTTGATTCATAGTGAATGCTCCAATTTGCAAGGCCATTTTCTTATCGTCTACAATTTTTTTATACAGGCGGGAACTTTTTCCATCGCTGAGTAAAGTAGAAATCATTTCCAATACTCTGGCGTCTTGTGTTTTCATTGAGGGTGTTCGGTAGGCGGCGACAATGGCAGGGATTTGAATATTGGCATCTTCAAATCGTGCTTTGATTGTTTGTGTAATAGGATCTTCTTTGTCAAATTTTCGCTCAATTGGAGTTCCTTTTTTAATAGGATCGTAGTATTTTTTAATCCATTTTATGGCTTGCTCCATTTCGAAGTTGCCCGCAACCACTAAAACGGCATTGTTTGGGATGTAGAATTTTTTGTTGAACGCTTGAAATTCTTCTAAGGTTGCAGCATCAATGTGTTCCATAGAACCGTCTATGTCCCAACGATACGGGTGTTTTTTAAATAAATTACTTTTGACTTCTTTGATCACATTACCGTAGGGTTGGTTGTCGACTTTCAATCGTTTCTCTTCTTTGACGACTTCTTTTTGCGTATTTACCCCGATTTGGTTGATGACTGGGTGCAGCATCCTTTCGGCTTCCATCCACAAACCAAGTTCTAAATTGTTGGAAGGGAAAACTTCGTAAAAGTAAGTTCGATCTACTGAAGTGTTGGCATTGTTTATTCCGCCATTTCCGGAAACGATTTTCATCCATTCTCCTCGACCGATGTTTTTGGTACCCTCAAATAAGAGGTGTTCAAAGAAGTGTGCAAAACCAGTTCTTTCTGGATTTTCATCTTTGGTACCCACATGATACATGACTGAAGTACTAATGATGGGTGCTGATTTGTCTTGTTGCAAAATGACGTGAAGACCATTCTCTAAAGTATATTCTTCAAAAGTTACTTTTTGCGAGAAAGCTGTTGGCGACAGTAATAGCGAAGTTGCGACTGCCAAAAAAATGTTTTTCATAAGGAGTTTCACTTGGTTGCTGAAAAATTGCGGAATGGGATTGGTTAAATACACTATTTCAAATGTACTTTTTTTAATTAAAAAAAAATGTTTTCAAACCAAAAAACAACTTAAGATTTTAGGCGGGTATCACATCAAAACGCAATGATTTTAAAAATAAAATATTTTTTTTCACAAGTCGTTGCGTGGTTGGGATTTAGTTGTATATTTGCATCCATTTTATAAACAAATAAACATCATTGTTATGTACGCAATCGTAGAGATAGCAGGGCAACAATTTAAAGTTAGCAAAGACTTAAAGGTTTATGTTAACCGTTTAACTAATGAAGAAGGTTCAAAAGTTTCTTTTGACAAAGTTCTTTTATTAGATGATAACGGAAACGTAACTTTAGGCGCCCCCGCTATAGAAGGTGCTTCAGTAGAAGCCAAAGTGTTACAACACTTAAAAGGAGATAAGGTAATCGTTTTCAAAAAGAAAAGAAGAAAAGGCTACCAAAAAAGTAACGGTCACAGACAGTATCTTACTCAAATTGTAATCGAAGGAATCAGCGCGACTGGTACAAAAAAGAAAGCTGCTAAAAAAGCAGAAACAACCGAAGAATAATTAACATTAAAAACTAATACGTCATGGCTCACAAGAAAGGTGTCGGTAGTTCCAAGAATGGTAGAGAATCAGAATCGAAACGTTTAGGTGTTAAGATTTATGGTGGTCAAGCTGCAATTGCTGGAAATATCATAGTAAGACAAAGAGGTTCTAAACACAATCCAGGTGAAAATGTTTACATCAGTAAAGATCACACCCTACACGCAAAAGTAGATGGAGTTGTACAGTTCCAAAAGAAAAAAGACAACAAATCATACGTTTCTATCGTTGCTTTTGAAGCATAAGAAATTAAGATTTTTGATATTAAAAAACCCACTTCGAAAGATGTGGGTTTTTTTGTTGTGTGAAAGGGAACCACGAATTAGCAATTGTAATTCGTGGTTTTTGTATTTTATTTTATGATGATTTTCTTGACTTCAATACGGTTGTGTTGATCGTAAAATTTTACTACATAAGTTCCCGCTTTCAAACCAGTATTTGGTAAAGGGTATGTTGTGGTTTTGTTTAACGAAACAGTGTTTTCAAGAACTATTTTTCCGTGCATATCCGTGACGCTATATTTTACCTGCTTTTCCATCGGCCAATTGATTGTGAAGAGAATCGGTGTATTTCGTTCCATTGGGTAGCTCACAGTTACTAAATTGTCGCTCTTATTTTCCTTTGTAACTCCTAGAGTTCCGTCGAAGATAAAAAGGTTTCCAATAGATAAACTATAATCAGAAATAGCAACAGTTGATTCGAATCGCAATCCAATCATTGCAATTTCACGTTGTGGGAAGTTATTTACGGTACTTAATCCATTTTCCCATCCATTAATCGAGGTGCCGTTGTTAACAATAGCTAGTTCGTACTTTTGATTGGGCTCGTCACTATAAACGACTAGTAATTTTAAAATCGAATTGTTAGCTAAGTTTTTATAATGTAAGTTTATAAGAATCGACTGGTCTTGGGTATTGTTTAATTTTGTTTTATATAACATCAAATCTACTGGAGTGTTTGCTGGTAAATTTCCGGAAATTTTCAAAGAATTGCCTTTCGCAAGAGCATCATCAAAATCCCAGTTGGCAGTTAGCAAACCGTTTTGTGAAAAAGCAAATTGCCAAGTAGGTAAAATATCTTGTTGATTCATGTCATGCCAAGGATTGGAGCTGGTTTGAAGTCCAAGAGAGAATTTTTTTGTCCCATGTCCCGTACAAAAAGTAGTTTGAAAAGGAGTAGAAGTAATCACAGAAGCTTCCGGAATCCAATTGGATAACCCTTTAAATCCCGTTGCATCAACTTTGGCTGGATTGCTATCATCGCCTCCAAACAAATGATTCTCAGCATTGTAAAATGTAGCGTAATCGGTTGGGTCATTATTGAAATTGCTATAAATAGCATTATTGAAAATGCAATTAGGAGCGAAAATCCCCAAAGAAGTAATTGGAGTTGTGGTATTCTCATGTAAAAATCCCATGAAGTTGTTGCCGCTAGTTTCGAAGTTTCCTTGATTTCTTCCAGGCCAAATATCGACACCTGTAAAAACATCATACGACGATCTTCCAATAGTCGTAGCTCTTGCTCTTGAAAAATTCGGAAAGGAAGCACTAGTCCAGAAAAAATTAACAAAAATACTACTGCTTACTCTTTTTTCGAAACCATTTGCGGTATTCGCATCTTCGTCGTTTTGAACAAAAACACTATTGTTGGCGCTTAATCGGTTTTGATAAGAAATATTCCCACTCAATACCATCGAATCATACCACATAATTTCTTTGCCAATGGCCTCCGCTTGTGCTGTCAAATCGCGAACAAAAGCATACATCAATTGAGCCGTTGCGGCGGTGGTAGCCGTTTCCTCATTTATAAACCAACCGTCAAAATTGTAGTATTGGAGTAGGGCAATCATTTTTGGAATCGCAACAAAATTGCCTGTTCCATCTTGTTCTAAGAAATTGGTGAGTGTCGCAGTCGAACCTCCAAAAGCAGTAGGCGCAAAAAACACATTTCCAAAAACTTTGACACCATTTTTATGCGCCGCATTTACCCATGGTGATGAAGGCAATTGAACGCTTTGAGAGGCCGTTCCTCCAAACCAAACCAACTTGTCGATATAGGCCCAGTGCGTAAAATTGTATAAATTAAATTGACTTTGCTCGCCATAATAGTTTCCGAAATTGTTCATGCCATCTGGCAAATAAGCGATTTGCATGTTGTTTGATAATGCGGTATTGAATTGAGTCGCAGTATTGGTAAATCTTGTTGCTAGAGGAATGGTAGCAATCAAATCTGTTGAGGCAGTCGGTCCGGTTGTCGTCCATTGTTTCAATTCATCAACGGTTAAAATGTAAGGTGCCGTGTTGATGATTTGTGAAAAGGAATGCATACCCATCAGCAACAAACTAAATAGTGTAATTTTTTTCAAAATAGGTGGGTTGTGTAGTTAATAATCAAAGTAAATATAAACAAAAAACCCTCACTTTTCAGCAAGGGTTTCTATTTTGATTTTGACTATTCTTGTGTCAGTTTTTCAGTGGAAACAATAATGGTTTTCGATTTCGAATCTTGATAAATAATCCGAACTTCATCGGTAGTAAACCCGGAAGTAAAATTTTTGATAGTGTTGTCGTCTTTATATTTATCAATAAATTTTTCTTTGTCAATTTTTGGATAGATAGTTTCAACACTTTCTTTTGCAGCAATAGTAAAATTGGAAGTAAGGATAAATTCAATCGAAGAATATTTTTTTGTTTCAAAAACAATGTCGGAGATACAATAATTTTCTGGAGAAGGGCCAAAACTCCTGGTAGTATTCATCCTTACTTGTTGTTGCATCATTTGTTGTTGCATCATCATTTGTTGTTGAAAAAACCAGATAGTAAAATACCAATTATAATTATAATGATAATCGGTTTCTTTGACATTATCGAGATGAATGGCCAATTGATTCGATTTCGTTTTGTTGATGGTTATTGTAGATTTGATACTCGATTTTAATGCCGTTTTGATATAATCGCTCAAAACATCAGACTTTATTACCGCGTTTAAATCATTGTCTGCTGAAATTTTACCTATCTGTTTTAAACTTGAGGCATCAAATATTTTTAATGTTATATTCTGTTTTTCGACTCCTAAAAAAACGATTTTATTGTCATAGAAATAATTGCTTACATCTTTAATTTCCTTTGTGAAGTCTAGATTTATACTAGAATGAACAAAATCTTTCGTTTCTTTCAAATTAAAATTAAACAATTGAGTTTCATTTTTGTTCTTTTCAAAGGTATAGATCAAATTGTTGTTATAGAAATACGCTTTTCTTTTTGAAATAGAACCTTTTTCAACGAACTCTTCCTGATTGATGGCTTCTGGAATTTCATTCGTTAAATTATCAAACAACTTAATTTTGTCTTTTGGAATAGTAATTTGTGTTTGCTCGATTTGATTTGAATCTGTAACTGATTTTATATTGATTTGATTTTCCTTTTTATCAAAAGAGACGAGCAAAGTTTTGTTCTTTAATCGAAAGATATTATCTGGAATCGTTTTCGATTCTTGGCTGGAAGATTTATTTTTTCCGGTACTCAAATCAAAATCAATAAACTGTAACTGTTTGTTGTCGGCATCAAAAGCAATAATGGTTGCGGTATCATTATTCAAATGATATGAAATAATATTAATTGTTTTTTTCGAAGTAAAAGAGTCCATTTTTTTGACATTTTTATTACTATCAACTAATAATGGAACCAGACTAAAATCTTTGGAAGAAGTGTTTTTTATTATCATGAAATGAATGGTATTTCCATTTCCGATTTCGGCGGTATATGTGCTTTCCAATTTTTCGGATTTCTCCAATTTTATTTCATAAATAGTATTAGAAAAAGTTGAATTGATAAAAAAGAGGAATAAAAAGAAGAAAAGCTTTTTCATAAGAAAAGTGTTTAGAAAACAATATTACATTTTTTTATTAACGTAATAGTATTTATCAAAAAAAACCCTCACTTTTCAGTAAGGGTTTTATCGGAATTCTAAAAGCTACTTTCGTAAATGTTAGTATCTGTAGTATTCGGGTTTGAAAGGTCCTTGAACATCAACTCCAATATAAGCAGCTTGATCGTCTCTTAACGTTTCCAATTCAACCCCTAATTTAGCTAAATGTAAAGCGGCTACTTTTTCATCCAAATGTTTAGGCAACATATACACTTCGTTGTTGTAATTCGCGCTGTTTTTCCACAACTCGATTTGTGCCAGAGTTTGGTTGGTAAAGGAATTACTCATCACAAAACTTGGATGACCCGTGGCACAACCTAAGTTTACCAAACGACCTTCAGCCAAAATCAAAATGTCTTTTCCAGCAATGGTATATTTATCAACTTGTGGTTTGATTTCAATTTTAGAAGCACCATGGTTTTTGTTCAACCAAGCCATATCGATTTCATTATCGAAGTGACCAATGTTACAAACAATCGTTTTGTCTTTCATTTGTTCGAAGTGTGAACCTAAAACGATGTCTTTATTTCCAGTTGTTGTAATGATGATATCTGCATTGGCAACAACAGTGTTTAATTTTTTAACTTCAAATCCGTCCATAGCGGCTTGTAATGCACAAATAGGATCAATTTCAGTAACGGTAACAATAGAACCAGCACCTCTAAAAGAAGCAGCGGTTCCTTTACCTACGTCTCCATATCCGCAAACGACTACTCTTTTTCCAGCTAACATGATATCTGTAGCACGACGAACAGCATCAACTGCCGATTCTTTACAACCGTATTTGTTGTCGAATTTCGATTTAGTAACCGAGTCATTCACGTTAATCGCTGGCATAACCAACGTTCCGTTTTTCATTCTTTCGTAAAGTCTGTGAACACCAGTGGTAGTTTCTTCCGACAATCCTTTAATTCCAGAAACCAATTCTGGATATCGATCGAAAACCATGTTGGTCAAATCGCCACCATCATCCAAGATCATGTTCAAAGGTTTTCTATCTTCTCCAAAGAACAACGTTTGCTCGATACACCAATCAAAATCTTCCTCATTCAAACCTTTCCAAGCATACACCTGAATTCCGGCAGCAGCAATTGCAGCAGCAGCTTGGTCTTGCGTAGAGAAAATGTTGCACGAACTCCAAGTTACTTCCGCACCCAAAGCAATCAACGTTTCAATCAAAACAGCCGTTTGAATGGTCATGTGCAAACAACCCGCAATACGAGCGCCTTTCAACGGTTGTTCGTTTTTATATTCGCTGCGAAGTGCCATCAATCCTGGCATTTCAGCTTCTGCCAATTCAATTTCTTTTCTTCCCCAAGCGGCAAGAGAAATGTCTTTTACTTTGTAAGCCACAAAAGGCATCGTAGTAGTACTCATTTATAGTATATTTGTGTTTATAAAATTTTGGGCAAATTTAAGTAATAAGTTACTATTTAGAAAGCATTTCTTCTAATTTGTGAATTGTTTATTTGCCTAAGACTTTAATTATCAATAAAATAATTTATTTCGAAGCAAATCCCGATACCTTTTGCAATCCTCGATGTTGAAAAAGCGAGAATAAAGAATCTCTTTTTTTACGTTGTTGTTTGACTCACGATACAAACGTCATGTGTTTACGAAACACTACGGAATGTGAAATTCAAGAGAAGTTAAAGGGTAATAATATCAAGATTCCAAAAATGCCTCTATACAAAAGTATCACGCCCAATGCCTTTACCGAAATTTTGGTCTGGAAGATTACAGAATCTCTTGAGGAACTTACAGCACAAACACTTCTCAAGGAAAGCAATACTTTGCGATTCAACGGAATGAAATCCGAATTGCACCGCAGAGCTTTTTTAAGTGTTCGGATGCTCCTAAATCAAAAAGGATATAGTGATTTTGATTTGTATTATGACGAATTTGGCAAACCACATTTGAACGATGGGAAGCACATTTCAATTTCGCATTCGCATGAATTTTCTACAATTATCATTAGCAATCAGAATATTGGAATCGACTTAGAGCTTCAAAGAGAAAAAATTATGACCATAGCTCACAAATTTGCTGAATCGGAATTTTCTTTCTTGAACTTGGAGTCTTCGAAAGATGCGATACAAAAATTAACGGTGATTTGGGGTGCTAAAGAAGCCATTTTCAAGATTAGAAACGAACCTGGCATTAGTTTTAAAGACCATATTGAAGTAGAACCATTTGACAGTAAAGATTCCAAAACCACGGCTATTTTGCATTTTGAAAATAGTCAAACCCGTTACGAAATTCATTTTGTAACATTAGAAAATTTTATTCTAGTTTACGCTTTCGAAAGTAATCTCCCAAAATAATTTTAAGTGTAAAATGGCACACCTTTACAATACTATTCTAAAAGCAAAACAGGACAATCAAAAATTATTGGCAGTTCTGTTAGACCCGGATAAAGTTGATATAAGCACTTTAGAAGTTGTAGTTTCAAAAATAAACCAGTCGCCAGCGACACACATTTTTGTTGGAGGGAGTACTGCTGGGAATAGTAATTTAGATCGACTAATTCAAGTAGTGAAAGCCAATTCGGAGTTGCCAGTGCTTCTTTTTCCGGGCAATCCGTCACAGATCTCTAAAGAGGCCGATGGTATTTTATTTTTATCATTATTGTCTGGGCGAAATCCAGATTATCTCATTGAATACCAGGTTGATGCGGTGCCTATCTTAAAAAAAACAAGACTCGAGGTGATTTCAACAGGGTATCTTCTTATTGAAAGCGGTTACGAGACGGCTGTGGCACGAGTAAGTAAGACAAAGCCTTTAGAAGTTATCAACCCCGAGATCATATTGCATACTGCTCAAGCCGGAGAAATGCTGGGCAATAAACTCATATATTTGGAAGCTGGGAGTGGTGCTAAAAATGCTGTTCCAAAGGAAATAATTGCATTGGTTTCGCAAAACATAGCCATTCCATTGATCGTTGGCGGCGGGATTAAGTCTTTTTCGGAAATAAGAACTGCTTATGAATCGGGAGCCGATCTCGTGGTAATCGGAACAGCTTTTGAAAATGACCTGAATTTTTTTAGTCAGTAGAAAAAGGGTAGTTCCTAAAATTTAGTATACCAATCGGAATTTAAGATGATAGATTTTTTTTTAAATGCTTATAAAGATGCTTCTACAGCTCGTATTCTATTAGAATTTGTCGCTTTTGTTTTAGGAATCTGGAGCGTTTGGCTGGCTAAAAAAGTGAACATATTGGTATATCCAACAGGACTGATAGCAACAATCATAACAACTTATTTGCTTTATGTGGCAGGGTATTTAGGAGATATGATTTTAAATGGCTATTTTTCAATTATGAGTCTTTATGGATGGTATCAATGGTCTAAGAAAAATCAAAATACGGAAGTAGCTGCTATTTCTCGTACCGATTTTAAGGAAAAAATAATAGGAATATTATTGTTTTTCATTACAATTTTTGTAGTTTTCGCCGTCTATAAGGTGACTAATTACGAAATCAAAAAAGACAACTATATTGATATTTTAGCTTCTGGAATATTTTTTACGGGGATGTGGTATATGGCTCTTAAAAAAATTGAAAACTGGACGCTATGGATTATTGGCGACATCATTGTCGTTCCATTATATGCCTATCGCGGCTTAGGAATGCTGTCGTTACAATATTTAATTTTTACAATTTTAGCTGTTTCAGCTTATTTAGAATGGAAGAAAATCTTAAACAACAACACTCTATAATAGTAAAAATTGCTTTGTATGGACCTGAATCGACAGGAAAAACAACCTTGGCAAAGCAGCTTTCGGAACACTTTCAAACGGTTTGGGCACCTGAATTTGCAAGAGACTATTTGCAAGAAAAGCTGGATCAAACGGGTCAAATTTGTGAACCCGAAGATTTACTTCCTATTGCCATTGGGCAAACCAAAATTGAAAATGAAGCTTTGCTGACTGCAAATCAATTTCTCTTTTGTGACACTTGTTTGTTGGTAACAAAAGTGTTTTCAGAAATGTATTATAATTTTTGTGATCCTGTGCTGGAAAAAGCAGCGAGAAAACACAAATACGATTTGTTTTTTCTAACCGACGTGGATGTACCTTGGGAAAAGGATGCGCTTCGCGATAGTCCAGAAAATAGAACCGAAATTTTCAACACGTTTCAAAAAGCTTTAACGGAGTATGACAAGCCGTTTATTATACTCTCGGGAGATAGTAATACCAGATTTGAAAAGGCTATACAAATTATTGAAGACCTTCAAATTGCAAAAGAAATGGGATTCACATCTCACGATTTTGTCCAAATTTATCAAAAGGGGATTCCACTTCAAACCATAAAAAATCACTTGGAAATTTTCAAAAACGGAATTTCCAAAGCCCAGTTAGTGAGACCCGCTACAAAAAATGATGGAATTTTAAAGTTTACAGAGGATCAATTCAAAGCTTTTTCAGATGTTTTCGATACGAAGAAAGACATCTTAAAACTCATAAAGTTTGTTCCGGCATCCGGCGCTGCGAGCAGAATGTTTAAGTTTTTGAATGAGTTTTTAAATGAATTCGATTTAGAAAATGAAACCATAAATGGATACATCAACAAAAAAAACTCAACCAATTTGACGGTTTTTTTAACTGGTCTGGAAAAGTTTCCGTTTTTTGAAACCATCGATGCCATTCTAAAAGAAATTTATCCTGATTTTAATTCTTGGGAACGCGACAAAAAAAATTACCACTTTATCAAATTGCTATTGGATCCTGACTATTTTAATTTCAGTAACAAGCCCAAAGCGATTTTGCCTTTTCATAAATATACCACGCATACCGCGACTCCTATCGAAGAACATTTGAATGAAAGTGCTTACTATGCCAGTGCCAGTAATCAGTCGCATTTGCATTTTACTATTTCCGACATTCATCAGGCGCAATTTGAAAAAATAATTGAAGCAGAAATCAATAAAGTAGAGCGACTTACCAATACAAAAATTCATATCGACTTTACTTTTCAAAATAGCGCTACGGATACGATTGCAGTAAGTTTAAACAATGTACCTTTTCGGAATGATGCTGGGAAATTGGTTTTTCGTCCCGCAGGTCATGGCGCTTTGATTGATAATTTGAATCAAATTGATGCGGATATCATTTTCATAAAAAACATTGACAATGTGATTCAAAATCATATTGAAGCCATTGCCCTGTATAAAAAAGCTTTAGCGGGAGTACTGATTGAACTGCGAGAAAGAGTATTTCAAATATTAAATCAAATTGCTAATCAAAGCCTATCGGAGGAACATATTGAACCAGTAATTGCCTTCATTCAAAACGAATTGAATACCGTGATTATCGATGATTTTGGCAAATATACTTTGGAGAATAAAATCAATTACATTCAAACGATTTTGAATCGGCCGATGCGAGTATGCGGAATGGTAAAAAATGAAGGAGAACCCGGAGGCGGTCCTTTTTGGGTGCGCGATAGAAAAGGAACCATTTCATTGCAAATTATCGAGACGTCTCAAATTGAATTGAACGATCCCAATCAAGCGCAAATGCTAGTCAATGCAACTCATTTTAATCCAGTTGATTTAGTTTGTGCCACCAAAGATTTTCAAGGGAATAAATTCGATTTGATTGAGTTTATCGACCACAACACCGGTTTCATTGTTTACAAAAATAAAAACGGAAAAGATTTGAAAGCCTACGAATTGCCAGGATTGTGGAACGGTGCAATGGCCAAGTGGATTTCTATTTTCGTGGAAGTGCCTCTGATCACTTTTAATCCAGTAAAGACGGTCAACGATTTGCTCAAACCAGCACACCAACCTCAATAATTGTGGAAAAAGAAAAACTAGTTTCGGAACTGCAATTCAAAGCGGTGCGCAGCTCTGGCGCTGGCGGACAAAACGTAAACAAAGTGGCTTCGAAAGTTGTTTTGAACTTTGATTTACAACATTCGAAAGTACTATCAGAAGAAGAAATAGCCATTTTAGAAGTCAAATTGGCACCAAGATTAACTTCGGATGGAGTCTTAATTTTAAACTGCGACGAAGACCGAAGCCAACTCAAGAATAAAGAAATTGTAACCAAACGATTTTTACAAATCATAGCTGCTGCACTAATAGTTCCAAAACCTCGAAAAGCTACTAAAGTTCCCAAGTCGGTCATCAGAAAACGAATCAAGGATAAAAAAACCCTTTCCGATATCAAGCAATTGCGAAAGAAACCTCGCATTGATTAAATCTTTAGAGCAAAATAAAAGTTTTTAATTCTTGTAATTTCTAGAAACTTTCATAGCTTTGCTCTGTCTCAAAGGGGTGCTCTAAATAACGAGCTGAGATTATACCCAACGAACCTGAACAGGTAATGCTGTTAAGGGAAAAAAATGACAAATTTAGAGTGCACGCTACACTTTGTCATAGGAAACATCATTATTAATTTAACAAAGAATAATTCCCCCTTTTATTCGTAAAGCAATTACGAATGAATACATTATTTCAAAAACGCAACGCTGTTGCCAACTTCCGAGGGCTAAAAATGCTCACCATCACCGCCATGTTACTGACAGGTGCTGTTTCGGCTCAAATCAAAGAAAAAGATTCCATTAAAGTAAACAAACTCGATGAGGTTTTAGTATCCTCAGTTCGGGTCAATTCAAAAACGCCCGTTAGCTTTAGTAATTTAGACAAAGCGGCTATTCAAAGTCGCAATTTAGGGCAAGACATTCCCATTCTAATGAATTTCATGCCATCGGTGGTCACTACGTCCGATGCCGGAAACGGAATGGGTTACACCGGAATTCGTGTTCGAGGTACCGACGCCACACGCGTGAACGTTACTATTAACGGAATTCCTTACAACGACAGCGAAAGTAGTGGGACTTATTTTGTCGATTTGCCCGATTTTGCTTCGTCAGTAGAAAGTCTGCAATTGCAGCGCGGTGTTGGAACGTCAACCAATGGAGCTGGAGCGTTCGGAGCCAGTT